>Ga0256827_10000681_pt1 | contig 21187 bp, 13 predicted proteins | sample CV84metaG_FD_185977 | JGI IMG/M metagenome (GOLD analysis project Ga0256827, IMG submission 185977) | Hydrothermal vent microbial communities from East Pacific Rise, Pacific Ocean - CV84 | ecosystem: Environmental > Aquatic > Marine > Hydrothermal vents | place: Pacific Ocean: East Pacific Rise... | reverse complement strand
GACTCATCACCGTTTTTATCTTTTACATGAGAGCCATGACCTGTATAGTAAAAAGCAAAAAAGTCATTGGAGTTTAAACTGTTTGCATATTGATTTAAATAAGTAATAATATCCATAGATTCGTTATCATATAGAACCTTAACATCAAAGCCCCACATGGCAAAAAGTTTTTTCATTTTTGCAACATCTCTCTCTATTCCACCTAAGTCCGAACCAGTTCCTGCATAATCACTAACTCCAACAATTAAAGCCTGTTTTTTATGAGCTACAGTACTTTTTGAGAATTGAGTAGATATACCTTTGGATTGAATATGGTTTTTATCTGCTGTTGCACAAGCTTGTATAAGTAAAAGCAATATAAACAATATAAAATTAATAATATTAAATCTTTTCACGGTTAATCCTTTTTTCATATTATAGATGTTTTTTCATAAAATTCATTTTAAAATGATGATATTTGTTTATTTTTTATTACTTATTTATGTTTTTAAAATTTCTTTAATTTAAGTAAAATCTAATATCTATTGTCTTATAATATTTTTTAGTATAATCAAACTAAAATACTTATAAACAGTATCAATACAAGAAGGAGTAATTATATGAAAACTTTAATAAGCGCTATAGCATCATTGGTGGTTTTGTCTACATTTTCATCAGCTGTCTCATTTGAACAGCAAGGTGTAAAAGAGGGAAATGATAGAGTATCTATAGGTCTGTATACCACTTTACATAATGATAATGGTGATGACCCAAAGGCAACTTTATATGGTCAATATGGTAAATTTGTAACTGATGATATTGAACTAGTTCTTGACCTTTTTACCAATTTATCTACAAATGGGACAACAGATAATGCAGCAATTACATATATGGTTGGACCTGGAATCAATTACTATTTTCTAAAAACACCTACTGTCACACCATATGTTGGGACACAAGCTTTCTATTCAGATACAATAACGGATGATGATGGTGATTTTAGTGCTTATGGTAGTAAGTATTATGTTGGATTTCATAAATTCTTTAATGAAAATGTATCTATGACACCAGAGTTGAGTGTACAACTTTATGATTTCACAGACTACTCTAGTACAAATTTAAATGTTTATTTAACATATTTCTTCGATTAAAAAATGTTCTAATAGTATAGAAAATAAAATATATTTTCTATACTATAATTATTTTTTATTATTATTTTTTCAAAAGGATTACCATGATTTTTTTTATAAAAACCCTACTTTTGCCTTTAGTTGCTTTGACTCTAATAGGTTGTCAAAATAGCAATCCACATCCCACTCATAAAAAAGGTATCTACTCTGCTTCAAAAGATATAGAAAAAAGAGAACCACTTGTGGTTGTTGGTGGAGAGTTAAAATATGATTTAAGAAGTAGTATTCATAGTGAATATAGACTTTATGGTATAAGAATTAATCCACAAAATAACACTATTATTGCCTATGGTGATAGTAGTCAGATTACTATTTATAACTCAAACTTGGAGTATATAGGTGAAGTAGAGAGTAAAAATGACGAGATAAAAGCTATAGATATTACTAATGATGGTAAGTATTTAGCCTGTGCTGGAGATGATGGATATATAGAAGTATGGAATTTAGATACCTATCAATTAGTTAATCGTATGAAAAATGGTTCAGATACACTATCTATAGCTTTTAGTTCAGATGGTAAAAAATTGGTAACAGGTGGAGAGAATAAGGTTATAGAGCTTTGGAATGTTGGTGTAGGAGAGCAGATTGCACAGTTTGAAGGGCATAGAGATGATGTTACTCAACTATCATTTATAGATAATGACAGAAAAGTAGTATCAGCTAGTAAAGATAAAAAAGTTAAGATTTGGGATGTTACTAGAAAAAAAGAGATATACTCATATTTAGCTCCATCAAATGAGTATGGAGATATAAAAAAGATGAAATCTTTTGATGATTATAGTCTCATTGCATTAACAGAGGTTGAGTCAGCAACAGGAAATCATAGAAAGAGAAATGGACCTCCTGTATGGAAATATACTCTTAAATTCAAAGATAATCAAGGCAATCTACTTAGTGAATTCAATGAACATCGTGGAACTATTACAGATATTGCAATTGCTCCAAGTAGAAACTATATGGCCTCTAGTTCAGAGGATAAAACTGTTAGACTTTGGGATTTAGAAAAGAAGAAACATATTACAAATATTGTCCTAAAAGATAGAGGAAATGGTGTAAGTATCAATAAATCAGGTCATCTACTTGCTGTAATAGAGGGGAAAAAAACAATTAAGCTTTTTGATATCGCAAATGCCTATGCTCCTCAAACAACAAATAGTAACCCTAGCTCTCTATCCCAAACTACAACTAACTCTCTATATAGAAAACAGTATGCTATTGTAGTTGGAGTTAATCACTATAGAAGACTCTCTTTGCCTGTACTTCACAATGCTGTAGAGGATGCAAGAAGTGTAGCTGATACATTACGAAAAAAAGGCTTTTCTGTTATTGAACTATATAATGAAAATGCAACAAAAGATAGAATATTAGATGCATTAAAAGAGGTAAAACAACACGCTATTTCAAAAGATGCTACTCTATTCTATTTTGCAGGTCATGGAGATGGTGTATCAGGACATAATGGTGTACGAGAGGGGTATATTTTACCTTATGAGTTCAACTCTGATTTAAATAACCCTAATCCAGATGTTATGTATTACGACAAGAGTGCAATTAGTATTAGCTCTTTAATTATGTATGCAAGAGATACAAAAGCAAAACATATTGGAATTATATTAGACTCATGTTTCTCTGGATTAGCTATGGAGAGTAAATATGCAAAGAAATCAATCTCATCGTCAAGTGCTAGTAGTATGGATTCTGTGGATTATGATGGACTTACTCGTTCAGTTCGGATTAAACCAGCTACAGTAGTTGCTAATACTAGCAATAATATCTATCAAGATTTATTAGACAAGAAATCTATTAATATCTTAACAGCAGGTGATGACCAACCTGTATCTGATGGTTCAAATCATTCTCCATTTACCAAGGGATTACTCAATGCACTTAGTACTAATATTAGTCAAAATGGCTATATAAGATTTACAACACTCGCTGAGTATATTAAACTATATGTAAAAGAGCAAACTCATGATAGACAGGTACCTCAATACAAAAATGATAGTGTAGAGAAGGGTGATTTTATTTTTAAAATATAAATCTTGCTTTTAAAAAGCAAAATTTATACAAGTCTACTTTAAATCATCAGATTTAGTAGACTTAATGCTATATCGTTCTAGTAACTCACTATCAATAGCAAGAGCTTTTTGTTTATCTATAATAACTTTAGAACCATCATTATCCTCTAATACTATATATTTCTCTTTGCTATCTACTATAAGTTTATAGAAATCTTTAAAGTTTTTAAATGGTTTTCCATTAACCTTATCAATTTTCCAAAATGATATACTATAATCACCTCTACTTAGACTTGATGCTAATACTTTAAGAAGTAATACTATCTCTTGACTATCTTTTTTAGGAAATTTAGTAGCACCATAACGAAGAGGTAGATTTGGCTTACGTGAAGATACCAAAAGATTTTCACTTAGTGGGACAAAGACATATCCACCTAACATACAGTAAGTTGGCATTTTATCATAATGAAATTGAGTCATACTAAATAGCTCATTGCTAACATGTTGAGGTAGCTTTACTTCTAATTTAATCTTTTTACCATCTCTATATACATCTAAAGATACACTATCACCATACTGATGAGTATCAATATAATATTTAAAGTGAGTATATTGGTTTTCTCTAAATTGAACTGTACCATCACTCTCTATTTTGTGACCATCTATAGCTGTAATAATATCATATTTTTTTAGTACCTCTTTAAATGGAGAGTTGTATATTACCTCTACAACAAGAATTCCACCCTCATTTTGAGAAAGTTTAAAATACTCTTTTTGTGTAGGGTTTTCTAATAGTTCTGTATAGATTCCAAGTTGAGGAAAACCATCATATTTACCATCTTCAACATCTTTTAAAAAGTGTTTGATAATAGGAACAGGAACCATATATCCAATATTTTGAGAACTAGATATCTGTTGCATAACAACACCTGCAATTTTTCCATCAGATATTGCAGGACCTCCACTGTTTCCAGGGTTAATAGCTGCATCTATCTGTATAGATAAAAAACTTTGACCACTATGAACATAACGGTTGTGTTCAATTCTTGATACAATACCTGTACTTACACTAATAGTATTTCCACCCATTGGATAACCATATACAGTTACTTTATCTTGTATATTAGGTAATCCATCTAGCTCTAGTGGTGTTGTACCATTAAAAAATGTCTTATCTTTTACCTCTAATAGTGCTAAATCTGCATCATGAGACACAAATAGAACCTCTGCTTGATATCGTTTTGTATCACCATATTTTTTAACCTCAATAAAAGTTTCATTTGCTACTACATGGGCGTTAGTTAATATTCTATTGTTAGATATGATACTCCCTGAACCTGTTGAGCGTTGAACTGTACTATTCCATGGTTCTAAATAGTTTGGTTTTTTTGATACGGTATATATTTTAACAATAGATTTATCAATACTATTAGCATGAAGAGACAAGCTTACCATGCTTAAAAATATAAAAAATTTAAAAATTTTTAACATTTAATTCCTTTAACTTAAAATTTTGTAAGTATACCAAATAATTATAAACAGTTTATCAATGTAGTATTAATATGATATAATTCTATAAAAAAATTAGGAGTCAAATATATGGCAACAATCTCAATGGGAGACCTTAAAAAAGGTGTTAGATTAGAATTAGATGGAAATCCATACAGAGTAGTAGATTTTCAACACGTTAAACCAGGAAAAGGTGCGGCTTTTGTAAGATGTAAAATTAAAAATTTATCTACAGGAAAAGTTATTGAAAAAACAGTTCATGCAGGTGATAAGTTTGAAGTACCTGATTTAGAACAGACAACAATGCAGTATCTATATGATGATGGTGAGATGTTACAGTTTATGGATACAACTACTTACGACCAAATTGGTTTAACTCATGAGCAAGTAGGAAAAGATACTTTCAACTTTATGGTAGATGGTATGGAGGCTGATATTCTTTTTCATAATGGTAAGGCTATTTCTGTTGAGATTGCACCAACTGCTGTATATGAGGTAGTAGAGACTCCACCAAATTTCAAAGGTGACTCACAAGGTGGTAAAAAACCAGCTACATTAAACTCAGGAGCAGTGGTACAAGTACCATTTTTTGTCCTAGAGGGTGACAAAATTCGAGTTGATACTGTCGATGGTAAATATTTAGAAAAGGCTAAGTAAGGGATAAATAACTATTAATAAAAACATGGTATAATCTACAAAAATATATAAAGATTTACCATGTATTCAATCGGAAAATTTGCTAAAATAATAGGTGTTTCTAGTGAGACTTTAAGAAATTAAGAAAAGAGCAGAAAAAATGAATATAATTCATGTTTTTTCGTGTCAAAGGAGTCTACTATAAGAATAGAAGAGATAATTTTTGCTTTATGCTTAGTTTCAATAGTCATCAAAGACAAGTATGTTTTAGACCATGCTGTTTTATTGGCTCACAAAATTGAACTAAGACCTAATCAGGAACAAGCAGAATATCTTTTAGGTGCAATGGGTTCACGCCGTTTTGCATACAATCATCTTGTGGCTTACTACAATGAACATAAAAAACTTACCAAAACAATATCTGTAAAAATAATCAAAGAGCTTAGAAGTAAATATGAGTGGTTGCAAGAGTTATCAACTCGTGTTATTCGTAATACTGTAGATGATATTGATAAAGCTATTAAAAAGGCTTGGAGTCCTCAAACTGTAGCACAACGAACAAAAGCTATTGAAAAAGCAGTTACTCCAATCCAAAAAGTAAAAGCTTACTCTTTGGGTATGCCACAATTTGCTAGAAAAGGTGTAAATGAGAGTTTTTCAATAAGAGAAAAAGAGAAAATAACCGTTAAAGATAGAAAGTTCAAAATTGAAAAAATGCCTTTCTATATCAAAATGAGAAATAAGTTACGATTCAATGGAGTAGTAAAACAAGTTACTATATCTATGCAAGGTGGTAAATTTTTTGCATCATTTTTGATAGAGACAACCGATAAACATGAAGAAGAGCAAAAACCACGCTTAGACTCTGTAGGTGTTGATGTAGGCATTAAAGAGTTAGCGACTTTATCTAATGGTGTAGTTTTCCCTAAATCTCAACCACTAAAAAAGCAACTCAAACGATTAAGACAATTACAAAAAAAGTTATCTCGACAAGTACGCAATAGTTCAAACTACAATAAGACAAAACTTAAGATAACTAAACTCCATTATTTTGTAACTCAAAAGCGAAAATCAGTGATTCACGAACTTACCGACTATCTAGTTAAAAATTTTAATAGAGTTGCTATTGAAGATTTAAATGTTAGTGGTATGCTAAGAAATCACAAATTAGCAAAAGCAATTAGTGATGTTGGTTTTGGTATGTTTAGAGAGATATTGACCTATAAGTGTAAACTTTATGGTCTGAATTTAGTACTCGTGGATAGATTCTTCCCATCTTCAAAAACTTGCTCAAAGTGTGGTACTAAAAAAGATGATTTAAAACTAAGTGATAGAATTTACACTTGTAATTCTTGTGATTTAGTGATTGATAGAGACTTAAATGCAAGTCTTAATATCAATGGTTGGCGACAAGTTTAGGCGACAACTCAAACGACTGTGGAGAAGTCTTGTTAAAGACTCTATGAAGCAGTAACAAACCTCTACACTAGCTATTTATAGCTTTTTGTATGTTTTTATGAACGGATTTTAATCCCTTATAGCCTCGTTATCCAACTCACCAGATTTCAATTTCTTTTTATACTCTGTTAACATTCTGCGAACATCTCCTGACATAATCAATAGACCAAAAATATTTGGTATAGCCAAAGCCAAAAATAGTGTTGATGAAAAATCTACCATTGTTTTAGTATCTGCTACTGTAGCTAATATAATAAAAAGTAAAAATATAAGTTTGTAGATTATAGATGATTTTATTCCAAAAAGATAAACCCATGCTCTCTCACCATAATATGACCATGAAATCATTGTAGAAAATGCAAACATAAAGATGGCAAAACCTAAAATTGTAGGAAACCAACTTACTACAGAACCAAATGCTGTTGAGGTAATAACAGCTCCCTGTTTTGATGCAATTGCGATATCTAATGCTTCTGTTCCACCTGCATAAGTTCCTGTTAAGATAACAACTAATGCTGTCATAGTACATACTACAACAGTATCAATAAATGGTTCATAAAGTGAAACTAAACCTTGACGGATAGGGTACTTTACCCTAGATGCAGAGTGTGCAATACCTGCTGAACCTAGACCTGCTTCATTTGAAAAGACTGCTCTTTGGAAACCTTGAATCATTGCTCCAAAGATACCACCTGCTACAGCTGTAGGAGTAAATGCTTCTCTAAAGATAAGAGCAAAAGCGTCTGGAATAGCTGTAAAATATGTCCCCAAAACCCAAAAAACCATAATAAGATAAAATATAACCATTAGTGGAACAATTTTTTCTGCTACATGGGCAATACGTTTAATTCCACCAATAATTACTAAACCTGTAATTAATGCCATAATTAGACCAAAAGCCCATGGAAATTCTTGAAAAAATGGTACTTGTCCCTGCATAATAGTTAAAGATTGAGATATTTGAAAGGTATTTCCTGCACCCAATGCACCAAGTACCATAAAAAATGCAAAAATCATTGACATCGCTTTTCCTATACGAGGCATACCTTTATCTGATAGACCACGAGATAGATACTCCATACCTCCACCCATAATTGTACCATCAGGCAGGAACTCTCTATATTTTAAAGATAGAGTTACCTCTGTAAACTTTAATGTCATTCCAAGAAAACCTGCCATAATCATCCAAAAAGCTGCTCCTGCTCCACCTAAAGATATTGCAATAGAGACAGCAGCGATATTACCAATTCCTACAGTGGCTGAGAGTGCAGTAGCTAGTGATTGAAAAGGTGAGATAACCCCTTTGTCTTCTCTTGTTTTATACTTTCCTCTAACAATTGCTAAAGAGTGTTTAAACATCCTAAGATTTACAAAACCCATTCTTAGGGTTAAAAAAACACCACCAATAATTAAAAGTGCAACAACAAAGGGAAATGAGGTATCCTTTATAGTTCCAAAGAAGATATCAAAAAAGAGGATACCTTCAAAAAAGTGATTAATAGATTGAAAAAAAGCATCAACCGAGTGAAAAAAATTATCCATATTATAGCTCCAAAACTTAATTAGCAATATTGTATAGAAAGTAAATTAAATTTTGCTATAATTTGAGCGAATATATTAAAATAAATCTTAACAAAAGGAAAAAAAATGGCATCAGTACTACTACCATTAGCAAATGGTTTTGAAGAGGTTGAGGCAGTATCACTTATAGATGTGCTTAGAAGAGGTGGAGTTGAGGTTCGTATAGCTCATTTAGATGGTGATATGGATACAGAGTTAGTCTTGGGAGCTAATGGTATTACTATAAAAGCTGATACATCTATCAAAAATGTAATAGTTGAAGATTTTGATATGATTCTGCTTCCAGGTGGATGGGGTGGAACTTATGCATTAGCTGAAAATGAGATTGTTCAAAGACTTATAAAAGAGTTTCAAGTAGATAATAAGGTTATTGGTTCTATCTGTGCAGCTGCTTTTGCTCTTAAGTCAGCAGGAGTATTAACCCATAACTATACCTGTTACCCTGGAGCAAAAGAGGAGATAGATTATGATGGTTATAGAGATGATAAGATGGTTGTAACTGATGGAAATATTATGACATCAAGGGGACCGGGAACTGCTCTATGTTTTGGATTAGAGATACTTAAACGACTTGTAGGTGAAGAGAGTTATCAAGCCGTTAAAGATGGGATGCTTTTAGATTTTTGTAACTAGTATCTTTTTATCTTTATTGGTGACTCTATACTATCATTTATATCAATAACTCCATAACCAGAAAAACCATCTAAGTCAGCATTTAAGATATAGATGGTTCTATTTTCATCTTTTATCAAATCTGCTTTGTACCCCAAAAGAGATAGAATATAATTAGAGATATCATAATGGTTCTTGATATATCTAAACTGCTCTTTTAATCTATCATCTTTTGTGTTTGTATACATTAAAAAAGGAACTTCATAAACCTCTTTTTCTAAATGTCCATGACCTTTTTTACCATTTTCGCCCAAAAGCTCTCCGTGGTCAGAGACATAAAATAAAAAAGTCTCATTTTTACTACTCTTTTTAAGATACTTTATCAACTCATATAGATAATTATCTGTATATAGTGCTGTATTTTCATAAGGGCTATATCTATCAAACTCTTTGGAATATTGCTCTTTATAAGGAGAGTGTGAGCCTCTATGTTGAAGTACTATAAAGTTGCTTTTTCTATTTAAAATATTTATTTTACTAATAAGTATTTGTAAATCTTCATCATATCCTTTTGGCTCTATATAGTTACTAAAATCATCTCTATCTATAAGCTTATCAATATATTTGGGACATACTAAATCATGTATAACCTGTAGTTGATTCATAGTCTGTCCTGAGATAAAATAGGTGTTAAAGCTATTCTCTTTTGCTAGTTTAAAGAGACAGTTATCTTCTTGTGAAATTTGACTTAACCCACTTGGATATTTGAGTCTATTTATAAGTGTGGATACAGACACCTTGGTCATTGTTCCACCACTATAAACCTTTTTATAAAAAAAATCTTTATCATTTTTTAGAGTTTGAAGTTTTGGTGTTAATCTATTATTATTCTCAAGAGAGAATGTATCATAACGGAGACTCTCTCCTATTACAAGAATAACATCTCTTTCTATCTTACTATCAACCAATATTGGCTTTTTTAATATAGGAAAATTAGCCATTTTATGAGATAGTTTTTTTGGCAAAATTCCAAAGAAAAAGTAGTTTGCACTTACAAAAAGATTTCTCGATGAGTGTCTATTGGTTATAGGATATAGGAGCTTACTTTGACTATGTTTTAGCTTACCTTTCTTTATATTTGTCACATAATACATCTGTAAGTTTAATGCCAATACTCCTGCGAATAGAATAGATAATCCATATTTATACTTAAATGATTTAACAACCAAATATCTATCAATAGCCATTAAAAGAGCAAAAGCTATAATAACTATAATAGATGGAATAGTAAGCATACCTAACATAGTAGATAGAACATCCATAGTTTCATGTATATTTGTTCCTAATAGATAAAACTCTATAGCATTTATATCTTTACCAAAATAGTCAAAATGGATATACTGTACAAAAGAGGAGAGTAGAATTAAAATATAGATAATGGTTCTAACACTACGCTTTGGTATCAAAGAGATAACTAATCCTAAAATAAGTAATTTATTAAAAAACTCTTTTGATGTAAACTCAAAAATAAAATACTCATTACTCAAAGAGTAAGTTTTATCCATAAGTAGAAGTATTAAACTAAATAAAATAGAATATAATAGAGTATATGTGATGCTCCTTTTTAGACAAATAAAATTACGTTTTTTATGTTTTAGACAGACCATATATACCTCTTTCATATATCTTTAATAGGGAAGAGATTTTACCATAACTTTAGTTAGGGTATAATCTTAGAAACTTAATAAAAAGGTTAAAATGAATAAAAAGAAATTTTTGTGGGATTCATACTCTGACCAACCACATATATTAAAACGAGCATTAAAAAAGGAGTTAAGACGAGGTCATGGGATAGATTATTTTAAACTTATAGTCACAAATCTTTTTTATTTTCCGTATCTATTTTTAAAATTTCTCTGGAAACGTTTGGAATCGGAAGCTTTAGCCCCGAACAAGGCGAGGCTAAAGCCGTCGATTCCGAGTGTACCAAGTTTTTATGGATTATGCGTTAACTTAGATAAAGGTAAAATTCAATATGAACTTATAGAAGAGCTAGGTGTAAAATCCTTACAGATACGGGTTTTTTTAAACGATATAGAAAACATAGAGACTTATGTAGAGTTTGCCAAAGGGTTTGGAGATGACAAAGAGATACTTATAACAGTTATCCAAGATAGAGAGCATATAGAGAATCATGAACTTTTGGAAAAGGATATAACGACTATCTTTCAAAAATTTAAAGCCATAGCTAATGAGTTTATGATAGGTAATGCTATTAATCGAATTAAATGGGGATTTGTCTCTATGGAGGAGTATTTGCGTTTTTATCAAGTGATTCAAAAGGTTAGAGATGAGCAGTTTTTAGATATTAAACTTGTCGGTTCATCTATTATAGATTTTGAGTATCACTTTACTATTCGTACTCTATTTAATAACTATCCTATCTATTATGATAAGGTCTCCTCTTTGCTCTATGTTGACCGTAGAGGTACTCCTTATGCTAGACAGATGAAAATATTTGATTTTAAAAATAAGATTGAGTTTCTTGATACTATTGTAAAAAACTCCTCTAAATGTGAAAATCATATCTATATTACAGAGAGTAACTGGCCTTTAAGTGGTACAGCACCATATGCACCAACCTCTGAAAAAGAGTGTGTAAGTGAAGCGTTATATAATAAGTATATGATAGAGTATTTTGATATTGCTATAGAGAGTAAAAAGATAGAAAAAATCTATTGGCATCAGCTTATTGCAGGAGGTTATGGATTGGTTGATAATAGAGATGGAAAAATACGAAGAACTAAAGCTTTTTATAGTTTTAAAAGTATGTTAAACAAGAGCCTCTCTAAAGAGAGTGACTCGTGTTAACTATTAATATAGACCAAATTTACCATCTACTCTTTTATACATAACTCTCATAAGTCCATCATGGTCATTAAATACGATAAATTGTCGTTTTTTCTCTGCTTTTAGTGCCTCCATAGCCTCTTCAAAATCAAGTGGTTTATGAAGTTCTAAATCCATTGGAACTAACTCAACTTCATTACTATCTGTAGGTTCTAATTCTAGTACAGCTTCAGCCTCTAAACCTAAGTCTTTGAATGACATAACTTTATGGTCTTTAACCTTGTCTGCATATCTTCTTAATGCTTTTTGAGCTCTTGTTATGGCTTTATCAGAAGCTGTATATACATCTTTATCTTTTTGTGTAATAACTATTGTGTTTTTGTCTTTAAGATTAATAACAAGTTCAAGTGTAACTCCTTGTTTATTCTTGCTGTCTGAAGATATAATTGTGTTTGTTGAAATTATATTTAGATTATATTTATCAAGTCCATCAATACTCTCTGAAATGTGGTTTCTTATAGAGTCTGATAGGTCAATGTGTCTTCCCACTATATTTTTACTCATGATAAATCCTTTAGTTTGTATTTAAAAGAATAGAATTTATTTCATTCTATTCTTTTAAATTATACATAAACAAAGTAAATGAAAAGTAAATGAGTTTTTTATTTACTTAAATCCTCTGTAATGTTCTTCTATGAAAAGTTTTGAATACATCGTCTGTTGTATCTGTATTATTATTTAGTGGATGATTTATATCTCTATATGAGACATATACATCAATAAGTAGGGATACTGTTGCATCAAAACCTAAATTTGTTTGTTTATTCCAATTTCCTCCTGTCGTTGCTCCTATAATATCGCAAGTAGCAGATGGAACATTTTGTTTATTTCCTGCATACCGTATATTTACCGTAACCTTATAACTTGGGTCATAATTTGAGACGCTATTCTCTCCAAATTTTGCTGTAATAGTATTGATACAACCATCAGCAATTCTATCTCTATGCAGAGCATATAGTATGGCAAGTTCTGTATAGGAACGAGCTAGTAGGGAGGCTTGTTCTTTTTGATACTGTGCTGTTGTTTCACGAATAGTTTTTCCTGTAACACCCATAATAAGAGATGTAACTGAAGCCATAATAACAATAGTAAATATTGCTGTTATCATCGAGAATGCTTTTTTATTTTTTACTTTTATCATCTTATGACTACCTTCTCTTTACAAGTTGTGACATTAACATCTTTGCTAATTTTTTCTACTGCACATAGTTTAAACTGAACTGTTCCCCCATTTTCTGAAAACTTAAAAACAGAGATATTTTTTAAAATAGTATTTTGCGTGGTTGTTGTATCTAAATAACTCTCTCCATTCCATGGTTGATAGTTTGAGTATAGTACCAAATCATGAAGACCTGTTTCCATATTTGGTATAGGTGCTATGGCGTATGCTGACCAAGCTAGTTTATATCTTTCACTAATTATTTTAGGGTCAGTAGCTGATGTGTCTGGAGCATTACTTACAAACTCTAAAATATTACTACTACCTGTTTTTTGGGCAACAGAGAAGATACACTCTGTACTACTTAAAATAGCAGGTGTATCAGAAGTCCTTCCATGAGGTATAAGTCCCATACAGATAGGGTTATATTGAGTATCTTTTTTATACCAATTATCTTTTTGGCTGAAAATTACAGCAGCAGGTTTTGCTGTTGTTAGCTCTACCTGTTTTACTCCTGTTCCTACCTCATTTTTAGAGAGATTTGATACGATAGTAGCTGTTGTTGATAGATTTGAACCAGGAGTTAAAAATTGACCTTTATTTGTATTGGGTGCTTCATAGTCTGCTATACCACTCCATCCAGGGGTTTGTTTTGCTGCAAAACTATCATTGTCATATCCTATCCACTCAATCGTGGTATATGTATTTCCCCCAGTGACTACATCTTGTAATTTTCTCCAATGAGTCCCCTCTATAGGTGTAGCAAGACCTGCAACAAAAGCATCATGGTCTTTAGATATAGTAGTTCCAGGTATTCTATATGTGAGTCTATTGACTATTTGATTGGCAGCAACCTCTGTTTTTGTACTAACATTATAAACGGCTTTTTGAATAATATAATTCTCATAAACTTGTACAATAATTTGAGAAGAGATAGATGCAACAATACCCAATATAACTAGTACAAAAATAACCTCTAATAGTGAAAATGCTTTTTTAGTTTTTTTATTAATCAAAAGTTTTATCTCCCATTGGGTATGTCCCTAGATTACATGAAAAAGCATTGAGAGTAATATCTTTTACTAGTTCTGCTGTATTTGTAGGATTTGCACTTTTTAAATTTACCTTTACAAATTTAATATGACTCTCGATTGTACCTGTTCCATTTGTTCCTAATGTCTGTTTGTTAAAAATATTATTTCCTGCATCAATACTTCCTGCAACTACATTCCAACCTATATTTCCATTTGGTGTATCATCTGCAAATGTTATCTTATTTGTAATAGTTAAGTTGACATCAACATAATCTCCTGTACTTGCTGTTGTCCCTTCACTATTAAAAACGCTAATTCCCATAGGAGGAACACTATTATAGTCATCAATATCATCTAAATTATCATTAGCTATACTTTCATTAAAATCTGCAGTATTTATATCTGATGCATTTGTGTCTTTATTTGGAATAATTGCTATTCTTGAGTTATCACTTAATCCAATAAGTCCACCTCGTCCACGTAGTGGAGAGTTTGTAGCATTTTGAAGAGTTATAATTGGTGCAGCGTTTGCTACATTACTAGCATCCTTCTCATCCCATGGTTTACTAAGAAGTGTTGCTGTTTGTGATGCTGCAGCGGCTATAGCCTCTTGTTGCATAGCAACAAAAGAGCTGTTTATAGATTGCTGAATAAGCATAGGAGAGGAGAGTAGTACAATCCCAATAATTACTATGGCAAAGATAAGCTCTATCATAGCAATTCCTCGTTTAAATTTTTTTTCTATTATCATTATATTATTGACTCCTTTTACCAGTCCATCTTACGAGAAGGGGCACTGTTTGCTTTGATATTTAAGATATTTCCAGTTTTTCCTGTACCTGAAAGAATTCCTGGAGGGTTTGTTCTAAATGTAGCGAAGAAGTGAGGAATACCATTTCTAGCTGGGTCTGGATAATATTTAACCCAAGCTGGAGGTATTATAACCATCTCTATTTTTACAGGTTTTTCAGGTTTAATATCTTTTTTAGTACAGTGTGTATCTATACGAATTCTTCCTTCCTCTTTCTTTTTAATAGAACTTAATACTCTTGCAATTGGTTCAATTTGGGCTACATTGGTCTCTGTATTATTTATAGTTTTTATAGTAGATTGTCTAATTTTTATTTTTCCATCTTCTATTCCACTATGTTTAATCGCAGTGTACCAGTGATTTGCAGAGTGTGCATTGTTTCTTCCATTTCCTTGATTTACCTTTTTATCACTACACCAAGTTTGGTTTATATCACAATATATCTCAACAGTTATAGGTGTTGAGATACTAGCTGTAAATGAGTCGTTATATACAACTTGGTCTGGTGCTACACGACTAAAATAGAAAAGTTTTGTGCTATTAAACTCCTCTAATCCTTTTGGAATAAACTTTTTATCTCTATTTTCTACTCCTGAAACTTTTGATTTCCATGCTATAAGAGAGTGTGCATCTTTTGCTTCCACTTTCATATTTTTAAACTCAATCTCAATTGGATTTATTATTTCAGAGAAGCTTTTTTGAATATTATATAGTACATCAATAGAGCTAACTCCCTTATTTCCATCTTTAAATCTAGTTGGGAGAATAGTTATATTTGAATCAATTGTCATATTAGATTTATCTTTTAGTTTCTCTTCGTCAGTTAATGCTACTGCTCCATCATTATGTTTTATAATACGTTGTGTTTTTACATCTGTACCTTTTATAGTTTTTAGTTGTACAAAGTTTGTATTATTAAACTCACCATTTTGACTATCTCCTTGATACTCTAAAGATAGCATCACCTCTTTTGCATGACACTCTTTTGTAAAGTTAGTAGTAGTTTTGCCTGATTTCTCTTTTGCTCTAATTTGACCACTTATTTTGATTGCCATTTTTTCACTCTTCTCTAGGTCACTCATATATACATAGTCAGGATGATTATCACTTGCTAGATTACTAACATTCAAATCTGATAAATCAAAATAGTATGGTTCAAAAGATAGCTCCATATGCCGATAATCTTTTCCGTTAAAAGTAATGTTTGAATCTATATTACATCCTGACATCTCGTTTGATGCAGAGGAGATAAATGACTTTCCAACTACACATCCACGTCTTGATGGAACGGTGTAGTAGTGGTCGATATTTGTCCAGTTATTATCATGTGTTTCAACTCTATAGTTTCCAACATTGTCATATTCAAAATTATGGTCAATTTTTGTTCCATTTACAAAATTATAAAAGTTATTTAGTTCTTTATTATCTGTATCAGCACAACGCATATCATCATCAAAAACAAGTGTTGCATTTACCTCTTGAAAACCAATACCTTTTTGCTGTCCATATCTATCTTTTGTTATATAAGTTGTATATGTTTTACTTGGTTGATGATTGAAATCTATGGCAGTTATATTTAACTCATAAGGATATCCTGAAGCAACCTCAACACGTTTATCATCTGTACTTATATTAATGAAATTCTCATAATCTCCATCCTTTGCACGTAAAGTTTGGATAAATCCAGCAGGTCTAATTGCAAAACCATCTCTTGCCTCTATGGTTTTAATATTAGATGGATTACTTTCAAATTCTGCTTTTGTAAATGCACCTTTTACTAAAGTGCTATTGGATTCAAGGAAAGAGATTCTAAATCTTGCATCTCTTGTAGCATTAAGTTCTAGTTTTGTAGCATCTTCAGAGATAATATCAAATCTACTTGCATTATGGTCTAAATATTTATAAAAGCTATATACTACATGGTTAGGTACTGTACTATTGTGGTCTATAAGCTCTACTTTAAGAGTAATGTCATTTAGTGCAAACTCTTGGAAATTTGAGATATTTTTATCGTAAGATACAATGGTATAGTCAAAATCGCGTCCTGCTATTTGTGTATAAAAAGACTCTTTTTCATCCTGCTCCTCTTCATTGCTAGAGGGTGTACTATCTTGACCTATTCTCTCGATATTGAAATTTGGAGAGTCATCATTTATAATAGTTCCTCTACCTCTTCCATTAACAATACCAATAAATCTAGGAGATATAATCTCTACAAAGAATGTCTCATTCTCTTCAATTTTTATGTCACCTTTAACTTTAACTGTAATTGTTACCTCCTTGGTCATAGGTAAGATAGGTACCATATTTCCCATTTGGAAAAATGCTCCATCTACCTCAGCCACAGCAGAGTAGTCATCATCAGCTAAAGTGGCAGTACCATCTGTAATTCTAAACATAAAGCCCATTGTATTCATCATATTCATTGCTGGATTGTTACTTGAACGGTTAATTGAGACAGTAAAAGTAAAATCAGTAGTTCCACTATCTCCCTCTTTCTCAACTACATTACTACTAATAGAGAGTCCAGGAGGTGCAGGAATATGTGCATTTGGACAGCTTGTACCATCATTATAAAATGTTAATGGAGCTGTTGTTGAGTAGTTTGTCATATATCCTGAATCAGTATCAACTTTATAAAATCCACTATTTTGAGCCATCATAAATATATTATTATCTACATCAGAAAAGACTAATCCTATATAAGAAGGTAACTCATCTTTACTCTCACCAATAGTCTCAATATCTCCTGAAGATATATCTATTTTTGCTATTTTATCATTTTGAAAGTCAGGATGATTACTATCGCTACTTGGTTTAACTAGCATAGTATAAAAATAGTTACCTGTACTATCTATTGCCATATCCCAAAATCTTACACTTTTTGAAAGAGCTATGGTTTTAACCACTTTTTTAAGTTCAATATCAATCTTGTACATCTTATCAGATGCACCACCACTTCCTGAAACATAATAGAATCCATCTCTATCAAACTCTCCAGCATATAGTTGAGTATCTGGATACCCATCAATCTCACCTAAGTCATTTACTACAGCATTTTGGTCAATTTTTAGAAGATGTTTTCCATACATTGCATACATATAGTTATCTTTAATATTATACCCTAGTGCATTATAGCCACCATCTTCACTTGTATATCCATCACCAATTGGCACATAAGCATAAGGAAGTACATCTCTGTTGATACTATGCAACCATGTTTTTCCACTATTAATATTTCCTGTTCCTAGTTGGCTTCGGTTTGAGAGATAAAGAGTGTCGCTACAGGTAAATGGTTCTTGTGGCTCTTCACACATCATTGCTTCTCTTGGTGCATCATTTAAATTTGCATCCCAATTTTTACCACTATTTTCATTTGTATATATTTTGCTAACCTCTGCGTCACTTAATGCTGTAGAGAAAAGTTTAACTTCATCAATTCTACCTTTAAACCCATAGTTCTTATAGCTATTTCTTACACCTATGGTTAGAACATTATTACTGCTAAGAGGTGTTTTTACATAAGTATCTGTACCTATTTTTTGACCATTTATATACCATGTTAAGGTATGTGTAGAATTATCTCTTGTTACCACAACATGACTCCATTGACCTTGCACTACTCTTGCACTACTTGGCTCTTGCATCTCCTCATATTGACCATTACCATGATAGAAACTAATTAACCCACTAGGTTCCATAATAAGTTCAAATTCATTATTGTAATGTTTAAAGAGCAAACCTTGTCTTCCTTTAGATATATCTTCTGGATTTATCCAAAGTGACCATGAGGCATTGGCATCAAGTTGAAGTTTTTGATTATTTCCTATTTTAATATAATCTCGGTCTCCATCAAAATAAGCTGAACGACCTATTTTACCATTAGCTACTGTATTAGTATCCCCTTTTGCTGTTCCATTCAGATGGTTTTGACTACTGTCCTTAACTTCACCATTAGTTCCATTCCACCCACACTCATCAAAACGATACTCTACAATAGTTTTTAATGGTTGTTTAACTTTTGCATTTGCACATCTAGCACCATCACCTGAACCTGCAACCCAATCTAGTGTTGTAAATTTTTTGGCATCTGTACTTGGATGGTTAAAATCAGATAAATCTAGTTTAAATACTTTTTTATCATTAGAATTACTATAAAAGTACATATTTCCATCTCTATCAAATACATAAGAGTGAAAATATCCACTATCTGTAGCAGTTAAATCACCTTCTACTAAACCTAGGTTTTCTATATTTCCATTATTGGGGTCTATTCTATATAATATTTTATTTGCTGTAGTGTATAGGTATCCATCAATAGGGTTAATAGCAAAATCACCAAAGTGAATAGAGTTATCACTTAAATCATATGAGCCAAGATATACAGGAACACCTGAATTTAAATCAAATCTATGAAGTTTATGGTCAAGAGATGGTTTCGCAAGATATAAAATCCCATCTTTTGAGACATCTCCCGAGGTAAATCCATTTTTATGAGCATTGGTTATATCATGTTGAGATATATCTATAGATGTTTCAAAAAGTTCTGTGGTATAGTTAGCATCAATTCGCACAACTTTTTTCTCTGTTAAATCCCAACCCCAAATAAAGTTATCTTTTACGTTATATCCAATGGCATTTATACTATCTTGGGTATAGTTCATTTTTAGTGAACTATTATTTCCATCTGTTAGATTAAGAGAGTATAAATCATTACTTGTTGTAAGATAACTCTCTTGCGAACAGCTAAATGGCTCTCCGTTTGGAGTGGTAGTATTATCTCTATAGTCAAAATCTTTACCCATTGGCATAGCATCTGAGCCATTATCAGCTACATCATTATCACTATCTTTTAGTTTAAACATATTATTTTCATATGCCATACCATTAATATCATCAATAGTATCATTATGTTCATGTGCTAAATCGTTATCAAGCCCATTTATACCAACTGTATGATTTGTTTTACCATCATTATCACTATCATTATTTCCAAGTCCTGACTCTTCAATATCAAAAATTCCATCATTATCAGAGTCTAAATCAAGATAATCACTGATATTATCATCATCTGTATCAACAGGTATAAATCCACCATTAAAGGCTATATCTACTCCATAACTATCAAATATATTTGATGGTTTAATATAATTTTGTGTACTTTGTGTCTCGATAGTATCAGGAATTCCATCGTTATCTGAATCTAAATCTAAGAAGTCAGGAACGCCATCTTCATCAGTATCTGCAACTTCTTTAACTGAAACCATATCAATATCAGCACCTGCTGAAAGATTTCCAGCAGGTGGTGTTGCAGAGAAATCTAGTTTGGTTTGGGTTGAAGTAGCTACAAAGAATGCTTCATAATTGTACCAAACATTTGGTCCAGCAAGTGGGAATTGAGCTCTTCCTCCTGCTGTCTCATGTAGAGTTTCATTTGAGAGCATACTATTATTAGTAGCATCAATAACTTTCATAGTAAAAGTGATTGGTTCATTTATTTTGTGTCCAACATCTTCACCCCACCAAAATGAGAATCTATATGTTTTACCAGGGATAGTAGTTACTGTTTGGGTTAAATGGTTCTGTTCAACTTTAGACCACTCTCCTGAGCCATGAACATCTATATTTCCTTGTAGGTCAATATATTGTGTTCCATAGTTAGTTAGTGCATATTTATGACCCTCTACCCAACAGTCTATATTTGATGTATAGTTCCAGTGTGATATCTGGTTGTTGTTATAATCATCACCCAAGAAAGTACCATCTCTTCCTGTAAATCCATTAGGAAAACGAGAGGCATCCATACAGTTGTCATCTTCAAAAGATGGATTTTGGACTAAGTTAGGAAAATCTCCAAACTCTATCTCATCTAAAATACCATCATTATCCTCATCTAAATCAGTAGGTGTTCCCCAAGAGATAGATAAATCATCATTTATGATAGTCATGGTAGCTGAAATATTCCCTTCCATAACTCCATTTAAGTTACTTAATATAACTGTTAACTTTTCATCATCTTCAACTTCACTATCTCCATTTATAGGAATGTTAATAGTTATGTTTTGTTGATTTGGGCTTAATGATATATGCTGTAATCCATTATTGGTATAGTCACTTGGAGATGTTGCATTTTTATAACCATTTGTACTGTTTCCATCAAAAATTTGATAGTCAAAACTAGTTTCTACATCTGATTGTTTATCTAAAGAGACTGTAAAAGTGAGATTTTTTTCTCCACTATCTCCCTCTACCACCGAGCTATTATTTATTGAAATTTTTGGAGGTTGAAT
>Ga0256827_10000680_pt1 | contig 21241 bp, 18 predicted proteins | sample CV84metaG_FD_185977 | JGI IMG/M metagenome (GOLD analysis project Ga0256827, IMG submission 185977) | Hydrothermal vent microbial communities from East Pacific Rise, Pacific Ocean - CV84 | ecosystem: Environmental > Aquatic > Marine > Hydrothermal vents | place: Pacific Ocean: East Pacific Rise... | reverse complement strand
AGTATCGTTTGGAGCTGGTATTACATTTAATCCTTTTGCCCGAAATCCGCAAATTAGATACACATATAATTTTACAGATAAACTTAGTTTAGCAGCAGCAGTATTGTCGCAGGGACAATACAGAAGTAAAGGTAATCATTTTTCGCAACAAAATTCTGCTGTGCCTGAATTAAACATTCATTTACAATATAAAACAGATTTGTTTACGGTTGGTGCTCAATTCGATTATCAAACTTTAAAACCTAGACTGGTAACCGATTCAAACTTTGTTACAAATACAACTGTTTCTAGTATGACATATTTAGCATACCTAAAAGTTAATTTAAAACCAATTACAGTTAAACTATATGGTGTGTACGGACAAAGCAACGATAATATGGTTATGATGGGTGGTTACGCAATTACAAATAAAGTTTATACCACAGAACAAAACAAAAAAAATATTGTTGAATACACACCATACAACACCGTTTCTGGTTGGATAGATTTTGAAACCACAGGCAAAAAAGTACAGTATGGATTATTTTTCGGATATTCTAAAAATATGGGAGCTGCCGATTCTGTTATAACATCGACTTATACAGGTCGTTGGGGTAATGTAAATGCTTTAATGCGTGTTGCTCCAAGAGTTGTTGTAAAATCTAATAATTTAAAACTTGGTTTAGAAATAGAATATTCAACTGCCGATTATGCAGAACAAAAATTAGATGCTGATGGATTACCTGTTGCCGGTTCTAATCCCGGAGGTATTGATATGTTTGGAAAAGTAACTAATTTTAATACAGCTAATAATTTAAAATTAATACTTTCTGTAGCTTATGTATTTTAGCAAATAAATAAATAAAAAAAAGCCTCAAGATTTCTTGAGGCTTTTTTTATTTTAATTGGAGCTTGTCTATAAAGTTCGATTTCTGCGTTGTTGTTCAAAATCCAAATCCTCAAATATCTTAGTATTCTGCTGTTTGAATTTCTCACAGGCTTTGAACTCGAACTTTATATACTCAATCTCTCTTAGTAAAGCTCTCCTTTTTTCTTCCACATCTTTATTAAAATAAATCCAAAAAGCATACCTCCCAAATGGGCAAAATGTGCTGTATTATCTCCAGCTCTGTTTGCTACACCACTAAAAAGCTCAATTGCACCATATCCTATAACAAAATATTTTGCTTTTATTGGCATAGGAATAAACATTAGATAAAGCTCTACGTTCGGGAAAAGCGTTCCGAAAGCTAATAGCAAACCAAAAACAGCACCCGAAGCACCAACAGTTGCTCCATTATACAACATGTTAAGATTACCCATTTCTAAATCAGTAAAATTACGATTACTTGTAATAATTTTAGCCCCTTCAGATAAAACCATAGTAACTTTATCGGCAGATATTGTGTTTAACTCGTGAACTATTTGAAAATGCATAACCAATAAATGCAAAAATGCAGCACCCAAACCAGTTATCATATAATAAATTAAAAACTTTTTTGGACCCCACACTTGTTCTATAATTTTACCAAACATCCAAAGTGCATACATATTAAAAGCAATGTGCATTAATCCGCCATGCATAAACATATGTGTTACAATTTGGTATGGCTGAAATAAATCTGATTTAAAATAATGTAAACCAAGATAATTTGTTAAATTAATTCCTCTATGTTCTAGTAAATATGTTGCAGCAAAAAACAGAACATTTATTATTAATAAATTTTTTACTACAGTTGGTATTGAGCTAAATCCGCTTTGTCTTTGGTAATACATCTATATTGTTTATTAATTAAAAAAATAAAATTGTTTGCAAAGATAACAATTTATCTTCGTTTAAATTCCGATAAAATTATTGCTGTTGATGTTGAAACATTTAAAGATTCTGCTTTCAACTTATCTCCTGCAAAATTTGGTATTGTAATTTTATTGTTTACTAATTCTGCAATATTATCGGGAATTCCTTTTCCTTCGTTACCCATTATAACAATGCAGTTTTCTGCTAAATTACTTTCGTAGATATTCTCGCCATCTAAAAAAGTACCATATATTTTTAACTCAGTATTAAATAAAAAATCTTCTAAATCGGTATAAATAATATTAATATTTGCAAAAGCACCCATTGTTGCTTGCAAAGTTTTTGGGTTGTGTAAATCTACAGTATTTTCTGAGCAAACAATATTTTCTATACCAAACCAATTAGCCGAACGTATTATAGTACCCAAATTACCAGGGTCTTGAATATCTGCCAAACAAAGCGTAATTCCTTTATTGTAAGCTGCAAAATCCGTATTGTCTTTAAAATCTACAATAGCCAAAATGTCAGAAGCTGTTTTAAAAAATGAAACTTTTTTCATTTCTTCTTCGCTAATTTCTATTAACTTAATATTAGGTTTAGTTATTAATAATTTGTATTTTTCAATATTGCTAGTGTATATTTCTGAAACATGATAATTAGAATCTATAATATCGAGTACAGTTTTGTACCCTTCAATAATAAATTTATTATACTTTTGCCTAAACTTTTTGTTTTGCAAAGAAGTAATTTGTTTAATCTTATTTTTGCTTATCATTTTTTTTAGATAATCTTAATAATATGCAATTTTAATTAAAATATTGATTTTAAAACGACTTAAATATAATAATTATATCTTTTTTAAGATTTTTTTACTTTTAATCTTAATGATTTTGGTGTCGTGCAATGCAACTAAATTTGTACCAAACAATAAATACTTGCTTAATAAAAATTCTATAAAGATTAATTCTAACGATATAAATATTTCTGATATAGAGGATTATGTTCAGCAAAGACCAAACAGAAAGATGCTTTCTTTTTATCGTTTTCATCTTTATGTTTATAATATATCGCACCCCGAAAAGCAAAAGAAAGTTCCAAAGTTTTTACTTTTATATAAACTTGGCGATATTATTGGAGAGCCACCTGTTATTTTAGATAGCTTAGATATTAGTAAAACAAAAAAACAATTTTTAGCATACCTTAAAAACAGAGGATATTACAATGCAGAAATTAGCGATACTATTTATTTTGATGGTAAAAAAGCGAATGTATATTATTATGTTAATCCAAAAACTCCATATAGAATTAAAAATTTTAATTTAAAAGTTAAAGATTTAGGTATTAGACCAATAATTATTAATAAAGAACGTACAAGACTAGTAAAATCTGAAGATATTTTAGATATGAACTTGTTAAATTTAGAACGAAAAAATATAATTAAAACCATGAGAGATAGTGGATATTATTATTTTACAGCAGATTATATTCATTATGATATCGACAGTTCATTAAATTCTAACAGTGCAAATGTTGATTTAATTGTAGAAAAAGCCGTTCGCTACATCAGTGCAAACGATAAAATTATTGAAAACCACAAGCAATATAAAATAAATTCAGTTAAAATTGTTAGCCCTTTTAATTTACAAGAATCTTTAGAATATAAAGATAAATATTTCGATACCTTCGAGCATGATTCAATTGCAGACTTAAATTTTCTTATCAATAAAGAATTTTTAGTAAAACCAAAAGCCGTTGCCCGACATATTTACATAAAGCCAAACAAACTGTATAACTTATCGTGGGTAAACGAAACAAGTAATCATTTAAGCCGGCTTGGAACTTATAAAGTTGCAAATATCAACTTCGAAAAAACCAAAAACAAAGATGCTTATTTAGATTGCTCAATATTGCTAACTCCATTTAAATCACAATCATACACAGTGGAGCTAGAAGGAACAAACAGCTCAGGAAACCTTGGTATTGCAGGTAGTTTTTTATATAATCATAAAAGTATATTTAATGGTGGCGAAAATTTTAATTTAAAATTTAAAGGAGCGATAGAGGCACAAACCGCTGTTGCCGGAGACGATGACGATCAAGTAATGCCTTTTAATACCAAAGAAATTGGAATTGAAACAAGCTTAGGTTTACCAATATTTTTATTACCATTGAACCACGAAAAATTTATACGAAACAATGCTCCAAAAACTTTTATATCTGTTTCTTATAACTATCAAACTCGCCCCGATTATATAAAAAGTATTGCATCGTCGGGTTTTGGTTATATATGGAAAGGCAAGAAATACCTTAGTCATAAGTTTTCTTTGTTGGAGCTTAGTGCAATAAAAGTACCTTTCAAAGACAGTTTGTTTATTACCAAAGTGTTAGATAAAAATATTGGATTGAAACGCTCTTTCGAAGATCAGTTAATTACAGCAACAGGTTACAGTATAATATTTTCTAATAAAGATTATCGTAAAGATAAAAATTTTATTTATACAAGGTTAAACCTAGAGTCTTCGGGTAATATTTTGCAATTAATTAATGGCAAAAATACCGATGGAGAACCAAATAAAATATTTGGCGAAAAATATTCTCAATACCTTAGGTTTGATATAGATTTTAGATATAACACCATAATAGATAAAAATAATTCTATTGTTTATAGATTGTATGCCGGATTAGGGCTTCCTTATGGAAATGCACAAACACTACCATACGAAAAACAATTTTTCTCTGGCGGAGCAAATGGTTTGCGTGCTTGGGTGGTTAGGTCGCTTGGGCCAGGTTCGTATTATAATCCTGATGAAATTAGAATTTACCAAACTTCTGATATGAAATTAGAAGGAAATTTTGAGTATAGATTTAAAATGTTTTGGTTGTTTGAAGGAGCTTTATTTAGCGATTTTGGTAATATTTGGGCAATAAATAAATCGGAAACAAGAGATGATGCAAAATTCTATGCAAACGAATTTTATAAGCAAATAGCCGTTGATGCAGGTTTTGGCTTGCGTTTAGATTTTACTTTCTTTCTTGTTAGGTTCGATTGGGGATTTAAACTCAGAGACCCTAAAGAACTCGAAGATAAAAGATGGATTGTAGCTCAGCCGGGATACAATCCTTTTATTCCTCGAAATAATATGATTAATTTTAGTATTGGTTATCCTTTCTAATTTTCTTTTGACGCTGATAAACGCAGATTATTATGATTTCATTTCTGCAAAATTCAAAAATTAATACATAACCTATCATTAGCAATGGTATTTATGCTGTTGATTATTAATATTTATCATAAATTGGCTTTAGCCAAAACAGCTTGTTAAAATGCATAGCACCTGCGAGGTGTTTTGCATTTAGCTTCATGTAAAAAAACAAGAATGATATGTATTAGTAAATATTTTTTTCCTGTTTCCCTCATTTTAACACCCAAAACAAGTTTTTTGTGAAAACTATTGTTAATATTTTAATCAAAAGAATTCCTCGAGGCTTTGCCTCGGGGATAGTTCGTTTCTAGAATTTTATTTATTGTAAAATAGTTCGTAAACAGGAGAACCCGTAGGGTTCAAATGTTTTTAATATGCTTTGTTAATAAATAGGTACGACCCCGTCGGGGTCGAATGTATTTATATTAAAAACTTTCTATAAACATATAATCCCTACGGGATTTTTTGAGTTTCTATACCTTTCTTATACATAGCGATAATTTTTTCATTATTTTATTAATAAAGATTTTTTACAACGAACAAAATGTTCGTTTTACGAGGAAAAACCACATCAATAAAAAATAAGGAAAAAAACTACAATTTTATTAAAAGAAAAGTTTTGCAATTAAATAAAGAATACGTACTTTTGCAGTCATTTTTAATTAAAATGATAGAAAAGATGTATGCAATAGTAGATATAGCAGGGCAGCAGTTTAAAGTAGAAGAAGGTAGAAAAATCTACGTAAATCGCTTGTCTGAAGAAGAAGGAAAGAAAGTTAATTTCGATAAAGTATTATTGATTGATAACGATAAAAGTGTTAACGTAGGAGAGCCAACTGTTAAAGGTGCTACTGTTAGCGCAAAAATTATTTCTCACATGAAAGGTGACAAGGTAATTGTTTTCAAAAAGAAAAGAAGAAAAGGTTACAAAGTGAGAAATGGTTATAGAGATTATTTAACACAAATTGAGATAGAGAAAATATCTGCAAAATAATTTTAAAAATTTAAATTATGGCACATAAAAAAGGAGCCGGTAGTTCAAGAAACGGTAGAGAGTCAGAGAGTAAACGATTAGGTGTTAAAATCTTTGGTGGAGCAAAAGCTATAGCAGGGAACATCATAATTCGTCAAAGAGGAACAAAGCATTTTCCTGGAGAAGGTGTTGGAATGGGAAAAGACCATACTCTTTTTGCATTAGTTGATGGTAATGTAAAATTTACAAGAAAACGTGATAACAAATCTTATGTTTCTATTGAGCAAGTTGCTGAATAGTTAACATAGTTTTATTAAAATATTTAAATCTCCTGCATATATTGTAGGAGATTTTTTTGTTTTTTTAAATTTCTTATAGAATTTAGAAAGACATTTTAACATAGATAATACTTTTTTACTAAGTACTTATTATTATTTTTGTAGAAAATTGACATTTATTAAAAGAATAAGATGCTAACAATAAATTATATTAAAGAAAACCAAGACAAGTTAGTTGATTTGCTAAAAATTAAGAATTTTGATGCAGAAGAACTTGTTAAAGACATTATTATGCTTGATACTGAGCGTAGAAGCCAGAAAGCTGAAAGCGATAATAAATTAGCTGAGATGAATTCTTTATCGAAGCAAATAGGAATGCTTTTTAAAGAAGGAAAGCAAGAAGAAGCAAATAAAATTAAACAGCAAACAAGCGAGTTAAAAGAGAATATAAAACAAACGCAAGATAGTTTAAATAAAATAGAAGAAGAACTTAACGAGAAAATGGTTCTTATACCAAATATCCCTAACGAAATTGTTCCCGCAGGAAAAAGCGATGAGGATAACAAAATTATTAAAACAGGCAAATTTCAGTTAAATGCCGATACCAATAAATTACCACATTGGGAATTAGCAAAAAAATATGATATAATCGACTTCGATTTAGGAGTAAAGATTACAGGAGCAGGTTTTCCTGTTTACAAAGGAAAAGGTGCCCGTTTGCAACGTGGATTAATAAATTTCTTTTTAGATGAGGCATCAAAAGCAGGATACAACGAAATTATCCCTCCATTGATGGTAAACGAAGCCTCTGGTTTTGGTACAGGACAATTGCCTGATAAAGAAGGTCAGATGTATCACGTAACAGAAGATAATCTTTATCTTATTCCAACAGCCGAAGTTCCTGTAACAAATATTTTTAGAGATGTGATTTTGTCATCAGAAGATTTTCCAATAAAAAGCACTGCCTACACACCTTGTTTTAGACGTGAGGCAGGTTCTTACGGAAAAGATGTTCGTGGATTAAATCGTTTACACCAGTTTGATAAGGTAGAGATTGTTCAGGTACAACATCCCGAAAAATCGGCAGAAACATTAACAGAAATGGTTGATTATGTAGAAACTTTAATTCAGAAATTAGAACTACCGTATCGTATTTTATTACTTTGTGGTGGCGATTTAAGTTTTACATCATCATTAACATACGATTTTGAGGTGTTTTCTTCGGCACAAGACAAATGGCTTGAGGTTAGCTCAATTTCTAATTTTGAAGATTATCAGGCAAACCGTTTAAAGTTAAGATATAAAGAAAAAGGCGAGAAAAAAACAAAACTTTGTCATACTTTAAACGGAAGTGCTTTGGCTTTGCCACGTATTTTGGCTGCTTTGTTAGAAAATAATCAAACAGAAAAAGGAATAAAAATTCCTAAAGCACTTGTGTCTTACGTAGGATTTGAATATTTAGATTAAAAATTAGTACTATGAAAAATTTAAAAATTATTGTAGCTTTAGTTTTAAGTATTTCTTTATTTTCATGTATCAATAAAGAATATGATACAAGTATTAAAAAACTTGATAATTTAAAAGACACTTTGGTAAGTATTAAAACTAATTTAAAAGAAATTAATAGTAATAAAATTTCTTTGCTTTATGATACAATGATGCAAGATATAGATACAATTATGAGCTATACTAATGTTTTTCCTGAAAATAAAGAATGGAAAAAAGCATATGATATTTATAGCGATGCAGCACATATTGCAAAAAAATTCTTTAAACAGGGCTATGATAAAGAGATTGAATATTCCGAAAATCAAATAAAAAACCTAATAACAGATATTAATAACAATGTAGTAGAACTTGATAGTTTAAGGATATATTTGAAAGATGAGGTAAATGCCGTTGATGCTTTAAACAAAAAAGTTAATATACAATTAGAAATTAGTAATCAAATTATTGATAAATACGACAGAACAAAACCTATTGTAAATCAATATATTGATAGTTTAAAAAATACTGTTAAACATTAATTATTAAAAAATTAGTTATAACATATGGTCTGTTATTGTTTTCATTAATATCTATTTCTCAGAATATTAGTAGCGATAGCCGTATTGCACATCAATATTATAGCGAACAAGATTACGAAAAAGCTTTAGTTTTATATAAAAAGCTTTATACAACAACAAACTCGCAAACATATCATACATATTATATTAATTGTATGATTGAGCTAAAACGCTTTGCCGAAATTGAAAAAGAGATAAAGAAAGAGATAAAAAAAAATAAAACTAATTTATCATTATATGTTGATTTAGGAAATGTGTATAAGGCACAAGGGCTAGAGGATAAAGCAAATCAACAATACGAAATAGCAATAAAAAAGCTTAAACCTACATACAATGTAGTAAGTAATTTAGCAAATGCTTTTATTTATAAACGAGAGTATGAGTGGGCAGAAAAAACATATATAAAAGGACGAAAATTGTTAAATGGAACTTATACTTTTAATTATGAACTTGCTAATATTTATCTGTATTTGCACGATTACGATAAAATGATAAACGAATATTTAAGTTTATTAGAAATAAACAGAAGTTATTTAAATTCTATTCAATCTCGTTTGCAATCGGCTGTTTATATAGCAAAAGACAAAGATTTAAACGAAGTTTTAAAGAAAAATCTTATACTAAAAATACAAAAGAACCCTAAAAATGATGTGTTTCAAGAATTGCTTATTTGGCTTTATATTCAAGAAAAAGATTTTTATAGTGCGTTTGTTCAAAGCAAAGCTCTCGATAAACGTAACAAAGAAGACGGAGAACGATTATACATTTTAGGAAAACTTGCTGCTGAAAACAAGGATTATAAAACAGCTATAGATTGTTTTAATTATATAATTGATTTGGGGAGCGATAGAGTATATTATTCTTTTGCAAAAACAGAACTGAGCGAAGTTTTATTTCATAAAATAACAGAAACAACTCCTACAAAAGAAGAGGTAATAAAACTAGAACAACTATTTTCTGAAACAATAGATGAACTTGGCAAAAACAAAAATAGTTTTCAAATAATTGTAAATTATGCTAAACTAAAGGCATTTTATAAAAGAGAATATTCCGAAGCAATTAATATTTTAGAAGATGCCATAAAAATACCGAGTATAAAAATAAATTTAATTAATAGAGCTAAATTAACATTAGGCGATATTTATTTATTAAAACAAGAGGAATGGAATGCAACAATATATTATGCACAGGTTGAACAGGATAACAAGAATAACCCAATAGGTCACGAAGCAAGATTTAGAAAAGCAAAACTTGCCTATTATACAGGCGAATTTGAATGGGCATTGGCACAACTAAATGTGTTGAAGGCAGCAACATCTAAACTAATTTCTAACGATGCATTTCAGCTTTCATCATTAATATCAGAAAATTTAGAAGCCGATTCAACAGGAAAAGCACTGAAACTATACTCTAGAGCCGATTTTTTTATTTATACAAAAAACGACAGTTTAGCATTTATAACATTAGATACAATTCAGGATTTATATCCTTCAAACTCTATAATTGACGAGGTTTTATTTATGAAAGGTGAGATAGAATATAGAAACACTAATTATCTTAAAAGTTTAGATTATTATACCCAAGTTTCTGATAATTATGAATTTGATATTTTAGCTGATGACGCTTTGTATAAACAAGCAGAAATTCAATATTATATTCTAAAGAATTACGAAAAAGCTATGGAACTTTATAAAAGAATAATGATAGAACACCCCGATAGCTATTACTCAACCGAAGCACGCAAAAAATTTAGAGAATTACGTGGCGATGATATAAATAAAGCCGATTCGTAATAAAAATATTGTTGAAAAATTAATTCTTAGAAGTTTCCTTAAATGTTTGTGTATAGATATTCCCAATTTTAATTCTTTCGGGATATGGGCTGCCGGGTAGTGGTATCATTTCTTTAATATTAATATTTTCTCGATAAACTAGTCCAATATTCTCGGCATAAATTTCTGTAGAATAATATTTTTCTATTAAATCTTCGTAATCATTTTGCAAAACAACACAAACTTTGTTGAAATCTGTATTTGCAATTTGCATCGGTTCATTAATTTTTGTTATCTCATATATTTGTTCCGATATTGTGTTGTAAATATTACCGTCCCATTTAGAGTTAAGTTGTAATGGTAATAATAATCTTTTGTATCTATAATTATTTTCTGTTTTTTCTATAGCATTTTTAGTGATAGAAACATACCAAATATTTAATATATGCCAAACACTGTCATTTTTATTTTTGATACTTCTTTTTAATCTTATATTTTTATTTCCTGCTTGGTCTGTGTATGCAGAATCAAAATATTCTTTTAGCTCGTATCTTAATGTGTCAAAAACATTTACATCGGCATCAATATTAATTTCAACAACATCATAAATTAAAGATTTGCCTATATTATTTGGATAATAATTAGGATAAGCTATACTTTCTTTAATTTCATTTTTTTTACACGATAGTAAAAGAATAAAAACTAAAAATATGTAAATTATTTTTTTCAATCTATTTTTGTTATTTTATGATTATCACCTACATACAACTTGTTGTTAACAAGATTAAAAGAAGTAAATTTTTCTATTGGAATATCTAACACAGTAGTCTCAAAATCTTTAATGTTATATTTGTAAATAGAATCTTTGTAATAATAAATTTCTTGGTTAACTACCTGTATGCTATTTGTATAAACAACAGGTATGAATTTTTTGTAAGTGCCGAAAATATCAAAAACATAAACACCTTTATCTTTAAATCCTAAATAAATATTATTGCCTTGTTCATCTAAAAAATCGGGGTTTAAATTCCTATCAATAACCCCTTCCATATTTGTTCCTTCTTGCACTAATTTAAGTGTAGCACTATATTTTTGCAGTTTATACTGATTGGAATTAAAAAGCCAAAATCCACCTGTAGATGAGCTGCATACAGCATGTGTTTCGTTAACATAAATATTATCTAAGTTTAAAAAACCCGAAAGCTCTGACAATGTATTATCTAAAAAAACTACTTGATTAAATTCTTTGTAGAATGCTAAAATACGCATTGGGTCGCTGCAATCTAAAGAATAAACATTTCCGTGTCGGTAGTTTGAATATTGAAATTTTTGTTTTCCTTTGCTATCGAATTTTGTTATAATATTATTTTTAACGGTATAAATATCAGTCATAATATTTATTTCAAAATAATCGAAATCTTGTTCTATTACAAGAGTTTGATTGTTTGAAAGAAACGATAATCCTAAAATAATTGTTAAAAATATAGACTTCATTATTTTTTATTAATTAATAAATTTGGTTTTCTAATTATGAAAAAAAACAACACAGTTTAAGGCAAAGATACTAACAAAAAGAATAAAACCCGAAAAGCTATGTGTTTTGAGTATATTTAATTACAGATTTAAGAGATTATCCCGAAAATTTATAGCCTACGCCTTTTACTGTTTTAATTAAGTCGTCGCCAATTTTCTCACGTAATTTTCTTATATGCACGTCAATAGTTCTATCTCCAACAACTATTGCATCGCCCCAAATATTATCGTAAATTTCATCTCTGGTAAATACTTTGCCAGGTATTGATACTAGCAAAACTAAAAGTTCAAATACTTTTCTGGGTAATATTAAATCAGTAGCATTTTTTCTTACAATATATCTTTCTTTGTCAATTTCAATATTACCAATTTTAATTAATTCGTTTTGTTCCGAAATTTTATGAGCTAAATTAGAATTTCTTCGTTTTAACAAAGCTTTAATTCTGCTAATTAATAGTTTTGGTTTTATAGGTTTTGTAATATAATCGTCAGCTCCGGCTTCGAAACCTGCAATTTGAGAATAATCTTCGCCTCTTGCTGTAAGCATTGCAATTAGCGGATTGTTTAATTCAGGAATAGTTCTAATTATTTCACAAGTTTCGATACCATCTTTACCCGACATCATAACATCTAAAATAATTAAATCAGGCAAAAAACTTTTAGCTATTTTAATTGCTTCGTCACCATTGTTAGCCGTTTTGGTTGTAAATCCCTCTTTCTTAAGATTGTAATCTAAAAATTCGATAATATCCTTATCATCATCAACTAAAAGTATTTTCTTAGAATTATCCATATTTTGTATAATTGAAGTTAAAAATTTAACTAATAATTTTTATGGTAAATAGTCTTTATCAATATTTTTCATTGATGCAAATATACTACTTATGCTGTTTTTATTATTATTTTCCATAATATTTATTATGTTTGATGCTAATTTGCGTTTGGTTTTATCCTCGAAACTACATAAACTTTTCATTTTGGGATAATTAAAAATCTCTGAATATTTCAATGTTTCACTATTTCTTATCCTTAGCAAAGGTCTTATTATCTGAAATTTACCATCAAACATATTTACACAGTAAGGAATAGAGCTAATGTTTGAATGATACATCATATTCATTAATAGAGTTTCAACAGCATCGTCCATATGATGACCAAAAGCAAGTTTGTTACAATTATTATTACTAGCAAATTCAAACAATAATTTGCGTCTTGTACTAGAACAAATAAAACATGGCGATTTGTTACTTAAGCTAATATCAACTTTTTCTTCAATAATTTTAAACTCTATATTTCTTTGTTTGCAAAAAGTTTTAATTGTGTCTTTATCAATTTCGTATGATAGTCCTACCAAGCTAACATGAACCGCAATAATATTATATTTAATAGGTATAAATTTTAATCTTCGCCAAAGTGCATCTAATAAAACAAGAGAATCTTTTCCGCCCGAAATAGCCACTAAAACTTTGTCTCCTTCGTTGATAAGAGTGTTATCATTAATGGTTTTTCCAATTTTTTTATCAATTTTATCAATAAAAATTTTATCAAGTTTGGTAATAATATTCATAATTACAGACAAAATTATAATTTTTTATTAGATATATGTGTCAAAAGTTTTAAATAAATTGTAAATTTACAAAGCAAAAAAATATTTGTATTAATTAAGAAAACCACCTAAAAAATAAAGAAATGAAGAATTTTATAAGTATTTCATTATTATTGATTTCTACGCTAATTTATTCGCAAATTAGTTTGTCGCAATTAGAAGTTAGAGCTGATGGAAAATCGTATTTAAAAGGAGATGCTAAGCCATATTCCGGAGAATGTAAGGCATATACAGTTTCAAAAAAACTAAATTACGAAGGCTATTATAAAAATGGATTTAGAGAAAAAAAATGGATTCAATACGATGAAGATGGCTTAAAAATATTTGAAGGGGTTTATAAATCGGGTAAACTTACCGGAAAAGGTGTTTTTTATTATCCTTATGGACAAATTAGAGAAGAAGGCACATATAAAAATGGTAGAAAAGTAGGTAAATGGATTGAGTATGGATTGTATGGTAAAACTCAGAAAACGAGAAACTACGAAACTCATATAGAGTATTTTGAAGGAACTAAGAAAATATCTGTTGAAGGAACATTTAAAGATAAAAAGAAACACGATTTTTGGGATTATTATGACGAAACAGGAAAAAGAATTAAGCAAGATAATTATGTAGAAGGATATAAAAATGGTGTTGAAACAGAATGGTTTGAAAATGGTAAAACATCAGTAGAAAAACATTATAAAAACGACACATTAAATGGGATTTGGACAGAGTGGTATGAAAATGGTGCAAAAAGATTAGAGGGTAATTATGTAAAAGGATATAAAGATGGCGTTTGGAAAGAGTACGATACAGCAGGTAAGGTAAAGAAAGAAACAATATATAAAACTGTAAAAAAATTCTTTCCCAATGGGGGATTACAGCAATTTAGCACATTTGTAAACGATAAAAAAGATGGCGTTTGGAAATGGTGGTATGATAACGGTCAAGAAAAATTTAGAGAAACATATAAAAATGATATTGCCAATGGGAAATGGATTTGGTGGTATGAAAATGGAGAGAAAATAAAAGAAGGCGAATTCTTAAACGGGAAAAGAAACGGTACTTGGACATGGTGGTATCCAAACGGAAAAATATTAAAACAAGCTCCAATTAAAATGGGCAAAAGAGATGGATTGTGTACAGAATATTATGATTCGGGACATAAAAAAAGAGAAACAAGCTACAAAGATGATTTAAAAGTAGGAAATGTTATAGAATGGCATAATAGTGGAAAAAAATCTTTCGAAGGAGTTTGTACCGAAGGAAAATTAAATGGAAATGGTACTTATTATCATGAAAATGGTAAAATAGCTATGAAAGGAGTTTATAAAAACGACAGAAAAGAAGGCGTTTGGGAAATATACGACGAATATGGAACTAAATCAAGCTCTATTAATTATAAAACATTTGTAAGAAATTACGAGAGTGGAGCAAAAGAAGTAGAAGGCACATACAAAGGTGATAAAAAAGACGGAATTTGGATTTGGTGGTTTGAAACAGGCGAATTAAAAGCCGAAGAACCATGGGTTGATGGTCAAATAGATGGTGAATATGTTTCGTATTATGCCGATGGGAGAGTAAGCTTTAAAGGTTTGTATATCAAAGGTAAAAAAGAAGGATTACATGTTTCTTGGTATCAAAATAGGCAAAAAAGATCTGTAGAAAACTTTAAAGGAGGAGTGAAAAACGGAGAATTTGCAGAATGGTATGAAAATGGACAAAAAAAATTAGAAGGAACTTATGTTGAAGGTAAAAAAGAAGGTAAATATTATACTTGGTACGAAACAGGACAGAAAAATATTATAAGTAATTATATTCATGGCAAAGAAGAAGGTCAATATATTATTTATTATAAAAGTGGACAGAAAAAAATTGACGGTATATTTTTAGAAAATAAAAAAGATGGACTTTGGTCTTCGTGGTATGAAGATGGCAGTAAAAGAACCGAAGGCAAATACTCTAAAGGATTAAAAGTTGAAAAATGGCAAGCTTGGTATTCTAACGGAAATATAAAATATATCAAAAATTATATTAATGGAAAAGAAAACGGTAAAATTCAGACTTTTTATGAAAATGGTAAAAAGAAATTAGAAGAAACAATAGTAAAAGGCGTAAACACAGGCGAAACTATTAAATATTACGATAACGGACAACGAAAATCTATTGTGGGATATTTAAATGGCAAATTAAATGGCAAATTTACTGAGTGGAGCGAAGATGGCAAAACAAGAATTTCGGGGGTTTATAAAAATGGAGCTGAAATAGGTTTGTGGAAAACATATTATGATAATGGTAATGTAGAAAGCCAAGGAGCATACAGCAAAGGTGGACCTGCCGGAAAATGGACAGAATTTTACGAAACAGGAGAAAAACAATGCGAAGGGTATTACTCTAGAGGTTTAAGAAATGGCTTTTGGACCTGTTTCTATAAGAATGGAAATAAACATTATTTTGGTAAATATATACAAGATGAAAAAGATGGCGTTTGGCAAGAATATAGCGAATCGGGCAAATTAGTTAATGAAACAACTTATGTAAAAGGCGAAGCCAAATAAAAATATTTAGAGGTCATTTTTTTTTGACCTCTTTTTTTTTGCAAGATAGTGGAAGTAGAAATAGGTAAAATAAAGCTTGGTAAGGATAATGATGTTGTGGTGCAAACTATGACAAACACCGACACAAATAATATTGATGAAACTGTATTGCAATGTAAACAACTATTTGACAAAGGAGCTGAACTTGTAAGAATTACAGCCCAAACAGAAAAAGAAGCAACTAAACTAAAAGAAATAAAACATAAACTTATTGCCGCAGACTATAACAAACCATTAATTGCAGATATTCATTTTAAACCACATGCTGCACTAATTGCTTCTAAAACTGTTGAAAAAATTAGAATAAATCCGGGAAATTATAATAAAACAGGAAATAAATCTGAATTAGAAAAAAGTTTAATCACACTAATAGAATCTTGTAAAAAATATAATACTGCCATTAGAATTGGCTCAAATTATGGCTCCTTATCTAAACAAATTTTAGAAAAATATGGTAATACTCCCGTAGGAATGGTAGAAGCAGCTTGGGAATTTATAGAAATTTTTGTAAAACATAATTTTTATAATATTGTAGTTTCTATGAAAGCAGGAGATGTTAGAATTATGATTGAATCAAGTCGGCTTTTGCAGTCTAAAATGATTGAAAACAATCTTATATTTCCTCAACATTTGGGTGTAACCGAAGCAGGTAATGGCTTAGATGCACGAATAAAATCTACGATAGGAAATGCAAGCTTGCTTTCCGAAGGAATTGGCGATACAATTAGAGTTTCTTTAACCGAAAATCCGATTAAAGAAATTCCTGTGGCAAAAAAAATTATAGAGCTCTTTTCTGATAAAAAAAAATCTGTTAAATTTCAGTTAATTAAACCTGTTTCTAAATTAGTTGAGAATAAATATATTGTAATTTCTGATAGCCATACCAAAACAGAAAATTCGCAATTTGCCGATTTTGTTTTTATTAATGATATTAAACTTGCCGAAAATAATAATAGAAAATATTTATGTGAAAATAATATTTGGACAGAAAAGAAAAATGTTTTTCCTGTTTTTTCTATAAAAGAATTTATTGAAACTAATAAAAAATCAGAAAAATACAACTTTATAATTTGCACAATTAATGAGTTGCTTAAAACAGATGTAAAGTTTATAGAAAAAGATAAAACAGCGGTAATTATCTTAGATTTAGGTAATTGCAATGATATATTCTGTTTACGAGAAAAATATTATCAAATAAAATCGAAAATAAACAAAACTCCAATAATTCTAAAAAAAGATTATAATAACACTAACGATAATTTTATAATTAATGCTTCGGGCGATTTTGGCTCAATATTAATTGATAAACTTGCCCAAGGAATATGGGTATTAAATAAAAAAACAGAAGATAAAGAAATTTTAGAATTGATGTTTGGTATTTTGCAAGCAACAAAACTAAGAATAAGCAAAACTGAATTTATTTCTTGTCCTACTTGCGGAAGAACAAAATTTAATATTGAGGAAATTACAAATAGAGTAAAGGCAAAAACTGCCCATTTAAAAGGATTAAAAATTGCTGTTATGGGCTGTGTTGTAAATGGTCCTGGCGAAATGGCAGATGCCGACTATGGGTATGTGGGTAGTTTAGAAAATAAAGTACATTTATATAAAGGACAAAAAATTATTAAAAAAAATATATCTCAAGAAAATGCTTTAAGCGAGCTAATTAGTTTAATAAAAGAAAATGGAGATTGGATTGAGAAATCTTAGCTAGTGCCTGTATATAAAGTCAAGAGATTAATCTATGGTAATATCGCCCCAATTCTCTCCTCGTCTAATTCTTTTAAGTTGAGTATGTGAAATACCAAATTCTTTAGCTAATTTATAGTAAGGTATTTTTCCTCTAGCTAGTTTCTTTTTTAACCTTATTACTTTTGTTGCAGTTAATTTTGCATTACTAGGTATTTTATCTAAGCCTTGTTTTCTTTGTATATTATACGGACTGTTATTCATATGTGTAGTTAACATATCTCTTGTAGCCCATTGTAAATTAGAGGCTTTGTTGTTATGTTTATTGTAGTCTAAATGAATAACAAACCTATGTTGTTCTGAAGGTTTATGGCAAAAATTTTCTGCTACACAGATATGTAAACTTTTACTTTTTCTTACTTTCCAACCTAATTCAGTAGAAAAAGAATAATATGTGTATGGTGTGTTTTCTCCTGCGTTTGTAGATAACATATTCCATCTGTTTAAATCTTCTCGCCAACGTCTTAATCTTCCATAATTAGAGATTTCATATCTACTCTCTTTTTTAATATCTTTAAGTTGTACAGGTTGCCACTCTTCTCCCCAAAAAATATCTTTCTTTTCTTGCATAATGTATTTATACTTTTAATATGATGAACTAACATGCAAATATATGTTATTTTTTTATTTTAGGGAATTTCTATTAATTATTTTATTAAAATAGCGACTTGTCCATAAACTCAAACTTTATAGTTCAATCTCTTGAGTTTATGGACAGACCCTAAATAACTTTTAAATACTTTTATGATAGAAGTCCCCAGAAGTTAATTACTCAATAATTTCGCAAATGTATCTAAATCCAAGCCATTTTTCTCTTGTAATAGGATATGCCTTTAATGGAGAAAGTGCTTCGTTAGAGCTTAGCGTAAAGTTTCCACCCATTGCTGTGTATTTGTCTTTTACAAATTCTGAAACATTATTTCTCATAGCACAAATGCCATAAGAATTTGGCCAAAACATTTTAGTTGAGGCAATCTTTTTAAGGTTTCGGGTATCTATTGAAGGGTCTTTTTTAAAAGCTTTCTCCATTTCTTTTTTTGTTTTGTCGCTATAATTTGTTTTTGCAACAAATATCCATTCTGACTTGGTAGGTAAGCGATATACAAATTTTGGAAGATACATTTTAGGATGTTTTTTCTTTTCTTTTTCGAACATTTCTTGTACCACTTTTGTTTTCCATTTACAAAATGCTATAGCCTGATCTTCACGTATACCTATAACAGGGAAATCAGAAAAATTAGGGTGTCTAAGATAAATATCCCTAAAACTATAATCGGCTCCGTCCCATATAGAGGTATCTGGCAAAGTATTTTTGTAGTCTAAAGAATGCTCGCCTTTTTCTTGTTTAATGCTGTGCATGTAATTTCTCCATTCTATATTCGATACTTCATATTTGCCAAAATACAAATTGTCGTTTGTATAAACTGTACCAGGAAAATCAATATCAGGTTGTTCTTTTTTTGATTGAAACGAACTTGCCGAAATTATTAGAATAAAAATAGCAAGAATACTAAGTGGTAATTTTTTCATTGTTTATGATTTTTTAATATAATTGTAAATATAGTTATATTCTGTTTTTATTGCTTCTTTTTTATAAACTATTTTTCTTGTTTTATTTCCTTTTTCATCGTATTGATATTGGGTTTTTGTTACAATATTATTTTTAGAATTATAGTTGCATATTTCTATAATTCTATCTTTTTCGTCTCTTTTCTGTGTAGTTTTGTTTAGATACTTTAATTTACCATTATACATAATTGTTTCAACAAGTTTGTTATTGGCATTGTATTTAAAATCTTGTTTCAGAAATAGTTTCGATTTTTTGTAATAAGCATAATTTATTTTATTACCATTGTTATCGTATTCATAAGAATATTTATAAGTTGTTATCCCTTTAGCATTTATACTTTCGTAAGATAATAATTTATTGTTTTTATTGTAAGTATATCGTTGTTTTCTAATTTTTCCTTTACTATCGGTATTTCTGAAAATCTTCACATAAGAGCTATCGGCATTATACTCTGTTATATAACATATCTTACTTGTTTTTACTGTGTCTTTTACTTCCTCACCTTCGTCATCACAAGTGTATAAATATCTTCTTTTTAGCTTACCATTTTTATAATATTCCGACATTTTTTTCTTGCCATCTTCATAGTAATCGTAAATCCAAGTATAATAGGGCTCTGTGTTGTCTTTTCTAAAATTATCTTTCTTTACAATTTTGGTGTAATTCATATATTGAACAACATAATTAGATTTTAATTTACCATTTTTAAAATTTTCAAATTTTAAAACCTTGTTAGAGTCATTATATTCTCTTTTTTCTTCTCTAATTAATTTCCCCTTTTTTAAATACTTATAATTAGTATAATACCCATCGCTATTGTAATTATATCTATATTCTTGCTGTAAAACTTCATTTTTATATGATTTATAATCTGTTAAAAGACCATCATCAAATATAGATTCTATTGAATAATATGGTGTTTTTACTCGTTTACCGTTTTTATACTTATATGCTGTTTGTTTTAATGATTTTACATCTTTATTTTGTTCTAAATATCCATATATTGATAAATTAGCAACTCCAGATGTATAAGAATCATATAAATTAAAATAATATTGCCATCTGTCTTGATAATTTGATGTTGAAGTTGTTTGTGCTGAAGCTATAAAATATAATGATATAGCAAAGATACTAAGTAGTAATTTTTTCATTTTAAAATCGGTTTTTATGGTTAATATTGAATTTATAACGTGAAAAATAGACCATTATTGTAAAATAACAAACTGATTTAATATATTTAGTGTTTGTTTGCAAACATAAAATATTGATTTATAGGATTATAGTTGCTTAGGCTGTGATTTTTAAAACAGGTGTAAAGTTAAAAACAGACTTTATGTACAGACACTTAGTCGCAATTTTTACAAGAATGCCCTGTAGCATTTTCACAATCACTTTGTGTAGCATAACAACCACTGGCATATTCATTTGAATAAGGTTCTGCTGAAGAGCATGTCATACTGCCACAAGATACATATTCGGAATTATCATCTTTTTCACAAGAATTAAGTGTTGATAATGAAAGAACCATTACAGCTCCGGTTATTATTACAATAAACTTTTTTATATTTTTATTCATATTATATTAAATTTAATTCTCTGTGAAATTAAGATATTTTTTAGAAAATACAAAATTTGAAGGTAATGCTCCTACATATATGTTCACAATTTTGTTATTTCTAACAATAAAACTTGTGGGAAAACTTGTAACAGTTTTTTCTGTTATTCTATTTTCAATATTTGGGATACCTGTGATATTGAAATATTTATTAAATTCTATTTTTGCATTTATGCTACCTGTACTAAAAAATACTACTTTGTCAATTCCGTTAATATGATTATAATTTTTTACGTTTTCAATAGAATTTAAACAATGTGGGCAAGAATAAGAAAAAGCAAAAATTATATATGTTGAATCGGAATCAAACTTATAGGAATCTGCAAACTCAGTGTTATTAATATTTTTGTGCAAAAGTTCTGGTTCCGATGGCTTTACTACATTTATATTTGATGGCAGCCTAAAATAATTACCCGTAAAAAACACCCCGAATCCTAAAACAATTAATGCAATAGTTTTTCTGAATTTATCTTCTTTTTCGTGCTCTGTGTTTTTATAAATTAATATTGAAAAAAATATT
>Ga0256827_10000679_pt1 | contig 21247 bp, 20 predicted proteins | sample CV84metaG_FD_185977 | JGI IMG/M metagenome (GOLD analysis project Ga0256827, IMG submission 185977) | Hydrothermal vent microbial communities from East Pacific Rise, Pacific Ocean - CV84 | ecosystem: Environmental > Aquatic > Marine > Hydrothermal vents | place: Pacific Ocean: East Pacific Rise... | reverse complement strand
CCTACACTTACTATCCGCTGTTAAAGAATATGAATACGTTACTGGAATGAATAAAATGTCTGGTAAGTCTATAAGTAAGTTATTCTTATTATTAATCATAAAGACTATTAAAAGTAATCCTATTCATATAGATGACGCTGGTAAAGATATAGAAATTACCGATGGGATAAATGTAATATCTAAAACAGATACAGGTGACTATAAAGTATCCGATAAGAATATAGAAGATATTCTAGAATCTGAAATAATAGATACTATAGAAGCTAATGATGAAGAGACTAATGAAGAACTATTGACAGCTGTTATAGATAAAGAATCTGGAATAAGCTTTTCTAATTTTGTAGATGACGAAGTAGAAGAAACTACAGAAGTTACTGCTGATAATATGTTAAGAGAACAATTAGAATTAGGAGATATAACAGAAAGTAAGTATGAAGAACATAAAGAGTTGATCGCTAAATCTAAGTTTAAGCCTAAACAATTAGATCCTTCTATAGTACAATTCTCTAAAGAAGATATTAAGTTAAAAGATAGAAAAACTGTTTTGGATAAAAGTATGTTAGAAGATAGTCTTTCTGTATTCGATAAGAAATACATTAAAGAAGGATTAGAAACAGATATAGATAATAGTATTTACGCCTTAACAAATGCTGGTATTGCTGTTACAGATCATAAGAAGATAGAAACTAGTTCTGTAATGGGTGAGTTTATAACACATGAAATAGAAATTAAAACTATAAACGGTAGAAAGAATAAGATTAAGTTAGTAGTTCCTAAAGTTTCTGAAGAAGGTACGTTTAAAATAAGTAACAATACGTACACAATGAGAAAACAAAAGACAGATAAACCTATTAGAAAGATAGATGCTAATAAAGTTTCTTTATCTTCATTTTATGGTAAGTTATTTATTAGTAAACATAACTTCAAAAATAATGATGCTGGTTATAACATATATAAACAACTTAAAAAGAATAGTAGTTCTGATGACGGTACTGTTAAGATGTTGGTTTATGGAGAGAGTTCGTTTATGGATATAAAACTTCCATTTGCATATACTCTAATCGGAAGATATACTAAATCATTTGTTTATTCTAGTTATAGATTCAACTTTAACTATAGTAAGAGATTGGATATAGTTAAAGATAAAAAACTATTAGAAAAAATAGAATCTAATAAATATATAGTAGTTGGTAAAAAAGGTAGTAAGATATTAGTATTAGACTTTAAAAACAACCTTTATACATATGATGGTAAATATGAACTACTAGATGATATTATGACAATAATGCCTATAGATTTATCTAAGCTACCTATTGAATTTGCTAGTATTAAACTATTGAAGAGTAATTTACCAATAGTATTACTATTATCTTATACGTATGGTTTATACGATCTATTAAAAGTTCTTAAAGCTAAATATGTATTACATCCGTCTAATAAAATAGTTAAACTAGAAAAAGGTGAATATAAAGTTAAGTTTAAAGATAAGATTTTAGTATTAAATAGAAACGATAGCGTTAAGAACAATCTTATACTAGGTGGTCTATTATCTATAAAAGAATTAAAAGATATAGACATTGGTAGTCTTAGTACTAAAGATGGTTTAATAAATCTAATTTACACATTAGGATTAAATAAACGATACAGTACTGAATTTAAAATACTTAACTCTATGTTTATAGATCCTGTTACTAAAGATATCTTAAAACTTATGAAAGAACCTACTGTATTTAGATTACTATTACTAAGAGCTTGTGAGTTGTTAACAACCGATTATTATAACCATCCTAATAACATCAACGATATGTTAATTAAAGGTTATGATAGAATGTCAGGCATTATATATAAAACCTTAGTTCAAAATGTTAAACAGCATGAAAATGCTGCCGGTTTAATAAACAATAAGATATCTATAAACCCTTATGAAATACTGAACAAAATGAATGATGATAGTACTGTTATGTTAGTAGAAGACAATAACCCTATAGCTATGCTGAAGCAAATAGAAGATGTTACTATGACTGGTGAGTTTGGTAGAAATAAAGAAACACTGGTTGGTGGTAGTAGAGAGTTCCATTCTAGTGAAGTTGGTATATTCTCAGAATCTATTAAAGATAGTAGTGATGTTGGTATTTCTGCGTATCTAACAGCTTCTCCAACTATGACAAACCTTAGAGGCATGGTAGACGTTAGAGAAATGAAAGATATAAAACCTGTTAATATGTTAAGTACTACATCATTATTAACACCAGCTAATGATAGAGACGACGCTAAACGTGCCAATTTCGCATCTATCCAGAACAGTCACGTTATTCCTATGAGAAATTCTACAGTACTACCTGTAAGAACAGGATATGAATCCATAATAGCGGATAGGGTTCCCTCTAAATACGCGACTAAAGCAAAGATGGACGGTATTGTATCTGTTAAAAGTAACTCTTCTATAACAATCTTATATAAAGATAGTAGTAAAGAAACGTTTAAATTAAAGAAGTGGTCTTCTAAAGAAGAAGCTGGTTATACATATACTCATGAGATGACTACTAACTTAAATAAGAATGATAAAGTAGCTGCTAAAGACATAGTAACGTATGATAAATTATTCTTCGAGCCAGATATATTTGATAAATCTAGCATAGTATTAAAAACAGGTATGTTATTAAGAACTCAATTTGTAGAGAAACAAACTACATATGAAGATTCTGTTACAATAAGTGATAAATACACTAAAGGTTTATCTACAGATATTACTAAAGTTAGATCAGTAGTAATAGATAGAGATACTCTACTATCTAATATGGTTGGTATTGGCGATAAAGTAGGATACCATAGTAAACTATTTACTATGTCTCAAGACGTAGAAGAGATTACTGACGGTTATGAGTTATCTAAAGAAACTATAGATATACTTGCTGAGTTTAAAAACAACTCTCCTAAAGCTAAAATAGAAGGTAAAATAGAAAAGATAGTCTTCTATTATAATTGTGAGTTAAGTAGCGTTAATACTAAACTAAGAAAACTAATAGAAGCATCTGACTCTAGAATAAGTGGAAACACTGGACAAGTAAATGCTGGATACTCTGTAAATGGTAATTCATTAATGGATGGAGAGATAGAGTTAAAGATTTATATAGAAGGTAGATTGAATGCTGGTATCGGAGATAAATTAGTTTTTGGTAACCAACTTAAATGTACTATCGGAGATGTGTTCACTAACGATACTGTATCTGAAGATGGTAGAGCTATAGATGCTCAATTCTCTACTAAAAGTAAAGATAATCGTATCGTTAATTCAGCAGACTTAACTGGTTCGTTAAGTACTGTTTTAGTAGCACTACAAGAAAACGTTGTTAAAGAATATTTCGAGTAACCGTATAACTTTGTTTATATGGTTACGTAAAATAAGATTTTAAATGATACTAAATTTTAATACATAAAAAAGGAAACACATGTTAACATATAATGATCAATCCAATAGTAGCACTGTAGGCTTACTGTTTAAAGCGATACAAACTACATTAACTAAAGCTATATCTGATAAAGACATAAATACATTTACGCCATCTCCTGGGGAGTCTCAGGAGTTCGACGAAGCGACGACATCAATTATTTTTGATAGACTCAATGATAAATTAACTAAAAAAGGATTGTAAGATGGGTGATATCAAAAGTAAAATAGACTATATAGTAACTTCTTTATCTGGTAAATCGGTAGAACCTAAAGCTGGTTCTGTTTTATCTGCTGTATCTGAGATACTAATTAATCCTGCCTCTAAAGATTTTCATGACGGTACTAATATGGTAGCTAAGACTATCGCTAAAGAACTTAAGTTTTATAAAAACACCGTATTGAAAGAGGTTAACTCTAACATATCATTTATACACGGGGCTTTAAATGATAACTATATCGATGACACACCTAAATCATTTGTAGTTAAACAAATAGCTATACCTGAATTCGTTAGTCTTTTATTAGATAGAAATACAATAAGAGATGTAGCTGGTGTTTCTATGTCTGATGTTAAACTAACTATTCCTCTACCTGATAACGTTAAAGATTATACTTTATTTGGTGCTGGTGAATTAGGTGTATATGTTAAAGATTATGTATCTTCAAAAGATGAAGGTCACTTCGAAAACGTTTGGTATAAATATCTTACTGACTTATCTTTAGATAATATAGAAATGATGAGATTGGTTAATTCTGGATTAACTAAAACTGTTCGTAATTATGACGATATATTCAGTGTCTATATTCTAGTTAGAAGTCTACTTAAGAATCCTCCTGCTAGTGTTAAGGGTAACCTTGATGCATATGAATCAGGACTTAAATTGGTAGAAAAGAAATTATCTTCTGCTATATTTAAAAGAAGTGAAAAATTCTTTAAGATGTCATCTAATGAAACAGTTGTTATTGAAAGAGATGGTAATGACGTATTCGTAATAAGCGGAAACTATGTTAAACTATTGTCAAAAGACATTTCTATAGAATCTGTATTTGGCGGTACTTTAAATACTTCTGGTACTTTATCTGTAAAAGACATTATAACTAATCATGAAGAGTTCGCTAAAAACTGGAATGACCACTACTCTAAATCAGTAGTAGAATCTAAACTAGCTGTAGAGAAAAGACTTAAAATGATACTGGCTACAAACTTTAATAAGCAACTACCAGAGTTTATAAAGAACCACTATATACCTAAAGATTTAACTGTTGATGATTTATCAGAATTAACTACTAAATTCTTAGGAAGCGTAGGTATTGTTTCTAGAGATAACTTAGATAAAATTATTAAAGAGTATGTTATACACGTTCTATTTTGTTTCACTAATGCTTCTGTGTTCTTTGGATACGTTGAAACATACACTGGTAAAACATTTAACTTAGATCTTGACCAAGCTATTTCATATGCTATGCTAGAAATGATTATAGATTTCTATGCTAATGAAGTAGAAGTAACTAAAAAATAAAAGGAATCGTAAATGGAAAAATACAAAAATGGTGATTTTAAAAAGAATGATAAACTAATTAAGAGTAAATTAAAAGACTCTAAAGAAAGTATAAGTGTCACAGAGAGAATGTATGTATTTTATCCTAAACGATTTGAAGATATAGAATTTGCTGTAATAGCTAACACGGTTAAATTATTAGGTATATTTATTTTAACAAATGAAAGAAATGAATATGCTTATATAAATATACCTCTTATGTTAGAACTAGAACCATCTTCTATAGAAGATGTAACAATAGATGAAATACCATATACTAAATTAACTTTAGAAAAAGATGATCTTTTAATCTGTAATAAGAAAGTTATTAAGGATGGTGGTTTTATCTTTACTCTACTAGACGAGTTTTGTCTAAAGGGTAAGGTTCCATTTTATGTAGAGTATGAGAAACTAGTTGACTTATTCTTGTCTAGTGGTAAGTTTAATGGTTCTAAGATAGGTAATAACCCTGCCAGTATAGAAGCGATAGTTTCTATTATAGGTAGAGAAAAAGGTTCTTTAGATACGTTTATTAGAAGTGGTAAAAAAGACCTTAATAAACTAACATCTAACGATATAGAGTTTGTAGGACTTAGTGATGTTAATCACGGTATTCCGACAAATATAGCTAAACTAACTGGTCCGTATCTTAATGATGGATTAACGTCTGTGTTAGTTAACAACGATAAGGTTCAAGAAGAAACCGAAATAGAAAAATATTATAGGATGTAAAATGAGTACACTAATCTTTACTAGTTCCGTCGGATCTAGTATAAAGTCAAATGATAATAAACCGGATGAAGACGGATACTATACTCAAAATTTTGGTACTATAGGTGTAGCTAATACATCTGGTATAGTTTATGAGATAACTGGAGAGGTAAGAGATCTATTTGCTGATGATAGTCCGTTACTTAAAAGATTAGGTTCTGGATACTTAAGAAGTGAACAAGGTCACCCTAAGAAACTACCTGGTATGACTAATGTTGACTACATAAACAGAATTCTAAAAATAGAAGAGAAATCTATTTGTGGACACATTAAAGAAATACAAATAATGGAGAACCTACAAGGTCCTGGTACCTTTACAATAGTAGGTAAAATAAGACCAGCTGGTCCATATGCTAGTTCTTTAAAAGATGACTTAGAAAATCCTAATAGCAATACAGCTTTTTCTATACGTTCACTAGTAGACCAAAGAATAGAGAACGGTGTTATAATAAGAACATTGAGAACTATTGTTACTTGGGATTTTGTTGATAGTCCTGGTATATCTACAGCTAATAAATTAAATAGCGTTGGTCTAGAAGAAGATCTTATAGAAATAGACACTACCGATACCGATGAAGTAAACTCAATTGTGGCTTCTTTGGAAGACATGGGAGACGTTGGTACTGAAAATGATATAGGTATCAGAAAAGAAGTTTTAAAAGAATTATCTTTATGTAAAGGTAATAACTGTATATATAGAGATTGGAAATAATAAATCTTGGGACATCGTTCCCAAGATTTATTACTAGTGTCTAATTTTATTGATAAATAAAAAAAGGATTACAGATGGCTGGAAAGACAATAAAGTTTATAGACCCGTTAGAACACGTAATAGATTCTGACTGGTTAAAGACAGCATTTATAGTAGAAGTAACTACATTACAAGACCAAGCGAAAGCCAATATATTTAGTAGTTACGCAGATAGATATTTTACAGATACATCTATAGGTGGTAGTTTAACAATGAACCCACCTTATCAATTTACAAGATATGCGGATATACCTAGAAAAGGTAGACAGTTAGGAAGGAGTGATGTAAGTCCTATGTCTTCGGATTTTAATATAGGTATTGGTAGATACTATGCCGACGCTATAGAATCTAATGCTGAAGTACTCATATTAGAGTTCGGTGTTCCTGAATTCCAATCTATGTTTAGTTTCTATACTAGAGCCGTAGATTATAATAAATCTATAGTTGCTACTGAGGGTAGATCTACATTCTTTTATAATGTAGGTAAGGCTATTGGTTACGCTGCTCACCTAGTAGCGTTTAATGTTAGTGCTATCTTAATATATGCCGGTATAGGTGCTTATAAAACATTATTTGGTAACGGTGATACAAGATATTACCATATGAAACCAGCCATGCCTCAATACTGGCGTGTTGTTAATGGAATAGCTACATATTTAGCTACAGAAAGAGGCGTATTAATTCCTAAACTATTACCTGGTAAAGAAACTAGGTTAGGTATGCCTGTTAAGATTGATAGTAAAATGATGTCGGACATGCATCGAACACTTCCTCAAATTTTTAGAGATGGTAACTATATAGATGTGTTTGCCATTTCACAACGAGCACAAGTAGGTTTAAACGAACAATTAATGCAAGAAATGCGTTTATTTAAGGAAGGTAGATTTACAAAAGGACAGATAGAAAGTGCTCTTAATAAACTAACTGGTAGATTAAAAGACAATGCGACATATGAAGCATTTTCAACAGCCTTGAGTAAATTATCTATGTTTAAAGGTGACGATGAGGATGATAGGTCTATAGGAGAGGTAGAGTCAGTAAGTGGTGATCCTAAAGAATATATGATACCAGATAAAGATGACGGAACGCTTCTTAAATTACCAATAGAGAAAACAACTAATTTCATGGGTGAACTTGCGGAATACACCGCTGCTACTATTAAAAAAGGTGGAGCTAGTATAGCTATTACTGTTGAACACGTTAGTACTATATCTGACACATTTAGTAATAGTACGAAAGAAATACCTTCTAAAGATAAACTTAACTCGTTAGGTGGAGCTGCTAGAGATATAAGGTTCTCTATGAGTGGTGGTAACGTATTAGGTGATGTCGTACAAGATATAACTAACGCAGCTAAAGATGTAGCTATGGGTACACTTGACTCTCTTACATTTGGATTGTCTAATGTTATATCAGCTTTGATGGGTGGTGGTTACATAACAATGCCTAAGATGTGGGACGATAGTTCTGTAAGTTTAAATAATATAACTTACAAGGTTGTATCTAACCCACCTTACAATAATACAATAACACAAATAGTAGATATGGATTTAATTTTATCAATGATATTAGCTGGTGTTATTCCACAAAGTGTTGGTCAATCTAGTTATACTAGTCCATTCTTATGTAAATCTTTTTTAAGAGGTAAACAGAATATAGATTTTGGTATGATAACTAGTTGTACTGTGACTAGGGGTACGAGTAATGTACCATTTAATAAAGATAATAAAGCTTTGGGAATGGAGATTACGTTTACGATAACCGATTTTTCAGAGATAGTGTCACTACCTACTCCTACGGGTATATTCGGTGGGTTTGAAATAGGTCTCGATGAAAATAACGCTCTTAACAAATTCCTAGGTTCGGTTGCTGGTAGGGATTATCATACTAGTAGATACGTTGGTAAAGCAGCTTTATTAAATGCTAGTAGAGCAGCTATGGGTGTACACGCATTAACCAGTCCAGCGTTTTTAGGACAGTTAATAGGTGATAGTGTGTTTGGTAGATTAAGTTCTATAGCGTTCTTAGACACAACAGCTATTAACTTAACAGATAGATTATAATTATTACATATATCATCCACTGAGTGGATGATATATTATTTGTTTAGGTTTGTTTGTTTATATCTCCATCTCTTTAAACTTGTTGTCTGTATTCTATATTTACCAACTGTTCTTAATAACGTAATTACATACATAGTTAATTCTTTTTCTTTCTCTTTTTGTGTTAGTTCTAAATATCTTTCTTTAGCTATTGGTTTTATAGGTTTATAAATATGTAACATTGAATTCGGTGGTAAAATATACTTATTTTTATATTTAACAACTATTTTTGGTTTACAAGGTGGTTTAGGATCACCACATCCTGCTAGTAATAGGAAGCATATTAAAAGGTATTTCATATCTTCTCTCCTATAGCGTTTTCATATACTTCGTAGATAGTATCTATACCTTTTGAAGCAGAAGGTTTAAAACCTACATCTATAGTGTCATTAGACTCTGTGAATGACAAATCTTTTAATACACTATCTACATATATATCATAAGCATTTAAATCTTCTGATAAAGTTACTTCTGATAATCTGGTTATTTCGTCAGACTTCTCCTTTATCTCTATAACTAATCTATTGTTCTTTTCTAGAGATAACAATAATTCTTTATCTCTCTCTAACATCTCTCTTTTTGTTTGTTCTATCACTATTTGTTGTTCTTTTATCTCTACAGTCATTTTATGGTAGACGGACACCACATAAGTTAACAATAATACAATTATTCCAGATATAGCCATATTCATATACTTTTTTATAAAAAACAAATTATCTCCTTTTAAAATAAACTTAATACAGATAGACCTAGGTTACCAGAAGTACCATTGGGATTATCTAGTAAACTAGCATTAACTTCTCTAGAATTCTTAGAAGCGGCATATGACTTAAACATAGAAGCACCTTTAAAACCACTTATATTACTACTGTTTCCGAAACTACTATCCATACTCGTAATAGCACTTACTACGCTATCGTATTTATTAGCAGTTGGTCTACCTTTATCAGCGTTTAAATAACTTACAGATTGTCTAGCTATTCTAGGGTTATGTGTCAGTAGACTACCAGCAAAATCTGTTGTAGATATATCTTCTATCATAGCTCTACTATTATCATTCTTTTGGTTCATTATTGGACCTACAGATCTACTAAACATACCATCTAATTCATTGTTACTCATAATGTTTTTATTCTTAAATAAATTATATAGACTACTATAAGCACCTTCCACACCGTTACAGATTAACGCCATTAAGACACCGATTAAACTAACAGTAAAGATGTTAGGTAGTCTAAACCCAAACTTACTATTTAAATCATTATTAAAATTCATACATGAACTAACATAAGCACCTTTCATTTCTTCTCTAGTAGAAGCAGAGAAACCGAATCCTGACATGTTACCGTTAATAAAACTAAAGATAAATCCAAATAACTTCTTCATAGCTTCTGAATTAAATAGACCTGTTAATCCAAACAAACTCATTATAGCTTGTATGATTTGTAGTATTTTACCTATTATAGCACCAATAGCACCAAATAACTCTTGTATAGAAAATACAATATCTTCTATTCCAGGTAAAGACATAAAATCCTTAGCTTCTGCTATATCTATAAAGTTTTCAATTTTAAAGTCTTTATTTACGATGTTGTCTTTTAAATTAGGTATACCCATTACTGATCCTTATTAGTTAATATTATCATTTAATCATCTTATTTAAAAAATAATACATACTTTGAGGTATTTTAATTGAAATTAAAAAAGGACTAACATGGCTGACAAACTAAAATGGTTACCCGTTAAGGGTTACGAAGATTCATATAGTATATCTAACTACGGACACGTTAAAAGTTTAGGTAGAACTATTATAAAGAATAATGGCGTAAAACAAAAACTGACAGAAAAGAATTTAAAACCGATAGTTAAAGATGATTATCTAAGAGTGGTTCTATATAAAAACAATAAATTAAAAAGATTCTATCTACATGTATTGGTAGCTAAACATTTTATACCTAATCCGGAAGGTAAAAAAGAAGTTAACCATATAGATGGTGACAAACAAAATTGTGCTGCTTCTAACTTAGAATGGAATACAAGACCTGAGAATATTAAACATATGTGGGATACAGGTTTAAGGATATAGAAATGAATACTAAAACAGCTTTAATATTTGGTGTAACTGGACAGGACGGAATGTACCTGTCTGAGTTACTATTAAGTAAGGGATACATAGTACACGGAATTAAAAGAAAATCTTCTAGTATTAATACAGATAGAATTAATCATATATACGATACAGCAGATAACTTCTATTTACATTATGGTGATTTGTCTGACACATCTAGTATTATAAAACTATTACAAAAGATAAAACCTGATGAGATATATAATCTAGGTGCTATGTCACATGTAGCAGTATCTTTTGAGTTGCCTGAGTATACAGCAAACGTAGACGGATTAGGGGTATTAAGAATTTTAGAAGCTGTAAAGATTCTAGACTTAGATACTAAGATTTATCAAGCTAGCACTAGTGAGTTATATGGGAAAGTATTAGAAACTCCTCAAAATGAAAATACACCATTCTATCCTAGAAGTCCGTATGCCGTATCTAAACTATACGCATATTGGACAATTATAAATTATAGAGAAGCTTATGGTATATTTACTTGTAACGGTATTCTATTTAACCATGAGTCGCCTGTGAGAGGAGAAACATTTGTTACTAGAAAAATAACTAAAGGTATTGTTGATATCGTATTAAATAAAATAGATAAACTACACATAGGTAACTTAAATGCTAAACGAGATTGGGGTCATGCTAAAGACTACGTAGAAGCTATGTGGTTAATGATGCAGTATGATAAACCAGAAGACTGGGTGATATCTAGTGGTAGAACTAACACAGTAAGAGAATTTATTATACTGGCTTTTAAAAGAGTGGGTATAGAAATAGAGTTTAAAGGTTCTGGTAGTTATGAAAAGGGTTATGTTAAATCTGTAACTGGAGATTATAAGTTAAATATAGGTAAAGAGATATTGTGTGTTGATAATAGATACTTTAGACCTACTGAGGTAGATATATTAATAGGTGACTCTAGTAAAGCTAAAAGATTATTAAACTGGGAGTCTAAGCATTCTTTAGAAGATATAGTTAATGAAATGGTAGATAGTGATTTATTGGAAGGATTAAATAATGAATAAAGATAGTAAAATTTATGTAGCTGGGCATTTGGGTTTAGTAGGTTCAGCTGTTGTTAAACAGTTACAGGAAGACGGATTTAGAAATATAGTATATAGAAAACATAAAGAGTTGGATTTATTAGACGGAGAGGCAGTACGTAAATTCTTTGAGAAAGAGTCTCCTGAGTATGTTATATTAGCAGCAGCTAAGGTAGGTGGTATCATAGCTAATAGTAAATATGGTGCTGAATTTATTTATGAGAATTTACAAATACAAAATAATGTAATTCATCAATCATATTTATCTAACGTAGAGAAGTTGTTGTTTCTAGGTAGTACATGTATATACCCTAAACACACAGAACAGCCTATTAAAGAAGAATACTTACTAACAGGTGAACTAGAACCTACAAACGAACCATATGCCATTGCTAAGATAGCTGGTATTAAAATGTGTGAAAGTTATAATAATCAATATGATACTAATTTTATATCCTTAATGCCTACTAATCTATACGGTCCTAATGATAACTTTGATTTAGAGTCTGGTCATGTATTACCTGCTCTTCTTAGAAAAATGCATGAAGCCAAAGAAAACGACCATCCTACTGTAGAAGTTTTCGGTACTGGTAAACCTAGAAGAGAGTTTATGTATTCTAGTGATTTAGCTAGTGCTTGTGTGTATATATTAAAAAATGTAAATAAAGAAGATGTGGATAATGAACATATCAATATAGGAACTGGTTCTGATATATCTATTAAAAACTTATCTATACTAATAAAAGATATAGTCGGTTACAAAGGAGAGTTAATATTTAACGATACTTATCCAGACGGTACACTACTTAAAAGAACTGATGTTACAAAACTAAATAACTTAGGATGGAAATATTCTATAGACTTAAAGCAAGGTATTCAAGACTTGTATCGGTGGTATAAAAAAATCTATAAATAATACACTCCGTTAGGAGTGTAATATCCAATCTATAAAATCTTTTATTCTATTTTTAAAAGATAACATATATAAAAATTCACTTTTAATACCGATATCACTTCTAACCTTTTCTATTAAAAGCTGGTTATTATTTATCCAGTCTCTTATCTTACACTTATCCACGTTAACTTGTACATGTTTTAATACATCTTCATTTTGATAGCGTATAGCTAATATGAACAACTCTTCCATAGTAAATATATCTGAAAAGAAAAACATATCATCAAATTTAATATAGTTATTTTTCATTTTATCTTTCGCGCATTTTATAGCTATTTTTTTAAAATCGTCATAGTATTTTAAATAGTTATATCTTCCCTTTCTACACATAATTGAAATATTATATTCTGTAAATACTTCTTGACCGAAAATTTCCACAATCGTTTTAAATATACCTCCAGACTCTTTTGTGTATAAAGCGAATAACGTCACAATATGTTCTACGTTATCATTCGTTATATAGCCATCAGACAGTAAGAACCCACTATCGTAGCCTAGATCTCTTTCTATGTACGCAATTAACATATGATCTCTATGTATATCTTTATAGATATGCATAATTTCTTTTAGTTTAGTTAATGTATACTCATCTAGTACTTCTTTAAAATATTCTTTAAATAACTTTTTATCATCTTTCAATATATTAAACAGTGTTCTTTCATTTACATTCATTACAAATCCTTCAATTTATTTCTAATAATATACGGCAACGCTCTAACTCTATATGACAACGGTAGCTTATTTAGTATATCACTCTTTGTACACTTCTCTAAAATTATATCAAAGTTCTTAACGTATAAACTAAGCCTATTAATTTTACTTAAGTCTAACTCGACTAACATTAATAATGTAGTGTCATTCATTATCAAACCAGCTTTAAATATGTCTGGAATAGATACATGATCCTTTAACCTACTATACACCCAAGTACTATTAAAAATAGTATCTACAATAATATCATGCACATACTCCTCATCAAATAAATCCATCATTTCTTTATCGTTATAAAACATATCTACAGATTTAGCTTTCACTTGGTTAGATAAACAATTAGGTCCTAGTAATTTATATAGCACAGATATCTTATACTTACACTTTGTGTGGTACATTAAGAAGCATTTGTTGAGTTTATTATTACATACATGTTTTAATAAACCAATATCGTAAAGTTTATCTATTATCAACTTATCTGATAAATCATCTCCTTTAGAATTTCTACATAACAAACTATTAATAATATCTATATCGAAATACTTATTTAAATTATCTGTATTTACTGTTTCATCATCATTTAATTTTTTTATTAGATCTAATAATGTCAGTATTTCATTAGTAGCGTTTATCTCTATTAATTCATTCAGATATTTAAAGACATACTTATCTAACTCATCATATAACAAATCATATATAAACTGGTTATTAACTTCATTAATTGTTCTCATTACGTTTCCTTTTATTTTACTATTCAGAATATAGTACATTCGAACTTTTTTAATATCTATATAATAAACGTGTCTTTGTATAGACTAATTTAATAAAAAGGATAAGTAATGAAAAATACTTATAAAGAGTTATCGGATTTCGTAAAAGCTGAGGTGTTATTGAATATGCTAATGATATTTAGCATGGCATTAATAGGACCGGTGTTGATAAAGGTCCAAGGTATAACGTTTACAGTCACTATGATTGGTGCTTTGAGTATGTTAAGTAGAATGAACATACTTATAAGTTTATTGTTAAAAGATATAGATATGTATAAGAAGCATCTATTGATAATCATATTAGCAATAATAGACTTCATAGTACTAGTGTCATTCGACTATATGAGTCATACAGTGTTTATGGTATTAATAACTACATCAGGTATGTTAGTAGGTGTAGCTATGACTAGTTTCTATATAGACTATGATGTTATACTAGCGGACATGTTAGATAAGAGAGATCTTAGAAACTTACAATATATAGAACGTATAGCGTTTGGTGTAGCTGGGGTGTTGGGAACTGGATGTGCTATGTTATTAGGAGATTTGGATGTAGGATCTATTATTAAGATAGGGTCTATTATATTCTTCCTAGTTATACTAGTAATAATAAAACAGCACATAGTTTACTATAGTACTATAACTATAGATAATTATAAGCATATTGTTAAATAGTACATCCGAGGATTTGTTATTTACATATAATTAAAGTAGTCTATAATAGTGTAGATTATTAAATACCTGAAACGGTTAGTGAATGAGAAATAACAACTCTACACAATCCTATCACATTTGTCGATGTGGTTATAATACTTTTTAGTAAAGGGGATAAAATGGCAAAAACAACAAATACTTCATGGAAAAATGCGTTAGTTAAAACTGTTGGAGGGGCGTTTGCAAAAGCGTTGACTCCTAAGAAAGTCGAAATGTCTATTAAAGGAGACGCCTCTAAGGAGGTTCTCTCCAATAACAAAGACTTTGATCAAAAAGAGGTGGTCGAGATTGACCTAAAAATCACAATCGAGTTGGAATACTAGGTTGTGGTACGTCCCGATACAGGGGACGGAGAAAATATACTGTATCTTTTTTTTTATTTTTTTAGTAGGGACATTCTATTATAGTCATCTTCTAATCTAACAATATCGCTCTCAGCCACCACACTTCCTGTTTGTACTTCTATTACCACTAATGTATTTTTAGTATTGTTAGCTAATCTATGCACATACCCTTTCTTTATAAACGCTGTCTCATTTTCTTTTAGTATTGATTCTTGTTCTTGTATAGTAACACAAGCTTCACCTTCTACAACTATCCAATGTTCATTTCTGTATCTATGTTTCTGTAGTGATAATCTTTTACCTGGTAATACAGATATCCTTTTTATTTTATATCCATATAAAGATTTTATAACTTCATATGTTCCCCAAGGTCTATATACTAACTTCTCACTGAACGCACTATCTACTCCATCTTTTAATAAATCAGATATATCACCTATTTTATCTTTCTTACTAACTAATATGGTAGTATCCGTATTAACAACTATTAGATCGTCTACACCATTCGTAATTATTACTTTATCATTAACAGAATGTATCAAATTGTTATTAGAATTAACAGGCATATATAGAAATGAATTGTTAGCATTATTGTTATTATCTTTTCCCATAAGGGTTCCTAATCCTGTATATGATCCTACGTCACACCAATCGAATTTAGCTTCTATACAAGAAATGTTCTTAACCTTCTCAAACAACGCTGTGTCAATGGATTCATTCTTAAGAGTAGACATATCTTTAACATCTATATCTTCGTCTTTTGACAGATTTAACTTTAGGTTAATAATATTATTATATAGTTCTCTATTATAAAGCTTTAATTCTTTTAAGAAAGTAGACACTTTAAAAACAAATATACCTGTGTTCCATAAGTACCCATCTTTAATATATTTTCTAGCTTTATCTAAAGAAGGCTTCTCTAAATATTTTATAGAGTTATCTTTATTTATTTTTATATATCCATAAACATCTGTGGGATATAATGGTTTAACACCAATTGTTACTAACTTATCATTTTCTGCTATTTTAGAAGCTTTCTTGATAGATTTGTAATACTCCTCGTGGTTAGTAATAACATGGTCGGTAGGACTTACTATTACTATTTCGTTTAAAGGGAGTGAGAAGCAAGCTAGAGCTATAGAAACACTAGTATTCTTTTGTTCTGACTCTACTATGAACTTATTAGCATCTAACCCTATATTATCTAACTGACTAACTGCTAAATAATATTGTTTAGTATTTAATACAGTAATAGATTTATTAGATATCTTTCTATTTAATTTGGCTATCTTTTGGTATATTGATTTATTATGTATCAATGGTATAAATTGTTTGGGTAACTTATCTGTACTAATAGGCCATAATCTTTTACCTGTTCCACCTGCTAATATTATATTTGTCATAACTATCCTTTTTTAATTAAAATCAATTTAATTCTATATATGTTATTTTTTTATATCCGAGAGTATGTTATTTACATATCATATACGTGTCTATATATCTATTATAGATCCGTGGTGTAGTGATACATTACATAAATACTATTAATAAAGGAGACGTTATGATAGTTGATGCATTTATAACCATGGTAACAATCGGTGCTTTTACAGTACCGGCTGTTATCATCGTATCTTATATACCCGAAACATGGGTAGATAAGATACTTTAAAAAATAGGGTTTCCCCTATTTTTTTATTATGTAATATGTTTCATTTACATATTATAAACATGTTGTGCCTGAGATGGTTAATATTAAAGGAAGTGAACTTTATATATAAATATTATACAAAAAAGGAAATAGAATGATTAAAATATTAAGCAAAGCACCAACACTAAGAGAGTTGCTAAGAAACGAATTGGAGTGTGGTGTTGGGATGGAAATGGATTACATAGCCAATCACTTTAAATTTGGTCCATATTACATTATGTCTGGTGTAGTATATGAAAGGATCGATATTCCACGAATAGTGGAGTTTGGTCCTAGTCACGGACAAATGGTTTTTAACCATGAAAACGTTCGTGTTGAAGATAAGGAAATCATCAGAGAGGTTAAAAAGGCTTTAATAACTGAAAAAAGAAAAGCCTTTAAGAGAGTTGCTAAGGGGTTCTTTACCTATAAAAGTAAGTTTATAAAAGATTCTAAAAGAAGAATAAGAGCGTCAAACGAATACAATAACGACGCAATAGCTAAACAGAAGGAAATCTACTATGACCTAACGGCTAGATTTTCTAATAGATATCCTAGACCTGGTGAGACTAAAAGTTTATTGGCTTTAGAAGAATGGTTCGAAGTAAACGGTGTAACTTATGTAAAACATGAGCAAAAACCGATTGATGTTGAATTAGAGTTAACTAAGAAATGCTATGGTGAAGATGATGAGGACGCCACTATAGAAAAAGTTCTTAAGGAATTTGGATTTAGTTTTGATCTATTTAATGAAGACTGGCTTATCGATGAAAACGGAGTGAGAATAAAAGTATCCTTTCTTGATAATGATATTATTAACATAACCGTTAAAGGAGATGTACACTTAGGTGCCTTTGCATTAGGTAGAACTGGCTTAAAAGCGAAAGGAAGTGGAGATGAATAAGTTTGATAAAACCTTAATGTCTCTAGCGGTATCAACTGCTAGCGATAGTTACTGTCTGAAAAGACAGGTTGGTTGTGTTATCGCTAGAGACGGTAGAAGTATCGTTAATGGTTTTAATGGAACATTAGAGGGTTCGGACAACAGTTGTGAAAAACAGTTGGTAGAATGTCCTGGATGTGGTAAAATGATAGATTTACAATCTATGGATTATACATCTACAAGAAAGGGTGATATAGCGGTAAGAACTTATGTATGTAAATGTAACGTCGCTGTAAACTTTACAGAGAAATATATCGACTCTGTTAAGTTAGAGACAAAGGGTTCTGTTATCCATGCAGAGGCTAACGCCATTATATTCTCTGCTAAACATGGAATCCCTTTAAAAGACACCACAATCTATATAACCACTTCTCCATGTGTTAATTGTGCGACACTTATATACGGTGCCGGTATAAAAGAAGTAGTGTATAAAAAAGAGTATAAAACTTTAGAAGGCGTGGAACTTCTAAAGAAAAACGGTATACTTGTTAGAAAGTATGTCGAATAAGAGATACCACTTATGTGGTATTTTTTTTAGTTGAGATTAAAAATAAGGATAGTTATGCGTAATACTACACATAGACACGATAAAAGAATGGGTAAGATAAGAAATACATTCTGTACGGTATCTACGATACTGAACAATAAAGAAAGAATAACAGACTTTATAAACTATAACCTTAACTTAGGTGTGGGTCATATGTTCATCTTTTTAGATAAGACTGAGGTAGATTTTGTTAACTATGATGATGACAGAGTAACTATAATACCAATGAATAAACAATTTATAAGTGCGATCGTTCCGGATGGAAAAGCGTTAGATTATAGGGATAAACAAAACGCAGCAATAAGAACGGGTATAGAGTTAGCTAAAGAGAAAGGGTATGAGTTTATATCTAGTATAGATATAGATGAATTAATGGTGTTTGAGGAACCTATCGAAGATTTATTAAAGAATATGGATTATTTAAACGCAGATGCATTACGCATGTATCTTTTTGAATTATATCCGGAAGACGGTACATGTGACGGCATGTATGACGAAACCATATTTAAAAAGAAAATCCCAGGTGTTAGAGTAAAAGACATAGATAAAGACCTGGATAATACGTTTATGTATCGTGGACATGTAAAATCTAAATACATTTACAGAACTAACTTATCAGTGAGTTTGCACGGTGCACATATGAACGATCCATACGACAGACCTAATGTGCTAATAGAAACAACTAAAGTTAAACTATATCATTACTATGGTTATAGTCTACAAGAATTCTTAGATAAATATGCATTTAAGAAAACCTTATTAAAAAGAGGTAGGACTGGTGAAAAGATTAAACGCATAATACGAAGAATAGAAAAGGCAAACGGCGATCCTAAGAAATTAGAAGAACTATATATAGAGACACATATTTTAACTCCTCGTGATAAAGCGATATTAACAAAACAAGATTTATTGGTTACATTCATACCTGATAAAGAACTATTTAAAGATGCTAGATTAAAGGAATAATAATGGCTGTACTAGAACAAAAAGGTAAACAGATAACAATACGATTGAGATCTAGAAGATTAAAGTATTTCTTTAAGAGAGAAATTAGTAATGCTAAACTAGATTTACTATTTAGTAGTATAAAATCAGCTGGATTGTTGAGAAATGAATTCGAGATAACCTTCTTTGAGTTATTCGCTTTAGAGGTATATGTACTTTTAGATTGGGTTATTAAAGATGATAAATCAGAATTCGGTAAGGATTTGGTAGACTTAAATAGAGCACTAACTCTGTTAAAAACAAAGACATGGGTTAGAAATGTATTTGGTAACGTTGGTGCAGTAGAAGATAAACTAGATTATAAACAGATAAAAAAGTTAATGAAGTTTAAGATACTACCCCACCAACAAGAAGCGTTTAACTATTATAATAAAGCAAAGGCTAACTTGGGTTATATGGGTGGTATGTTAGATATGTCTGTAGGTAGTGGTAAAACATTTACTTCTTTAGCTATTGCAGAGACTATACATTCTGACGTAATAATAGTAGTTTGTCCACTACCTACTCTATATAGAGTATGGCGAGATTCTATAGAAAATACTATTTATAAGAAACCGCAAGCTAACTGTGTGTTAAAAACAGATACTTATAAAAAAGAGAAGTTTATACTATGTCACTATGAATCTCTTAATAAGTTACAAGAAATAATCCATAAAGTAAAAGGTAAAGTTACTTTCATAATTGATGAATCACATAACTTCTCTGATCCTAAATCAGATAGAACTAAACTATTAAAAAATATAATAGCTGAATCAGATACTGAAGATGTGATTATGATGTCTGGTACTCCTATCAAAGCAACAGCTAGAGAAGTCATTAATATAATGGATATATTAGATCCTAAGTTTAAAACACATGCTAGAGATAGATTTATAAAACTTTATAAAGGCATGGGTGCGTTATTGAATTCTACGTTAGCTACTAGATATAGAGCATATAGCGTTAAGATAACTAAAGAGAGTTTTAGTATACCTACACTAACCACGTATAAAGTAAATATGAGCATTAATGATAGTGATAAATATTTAATTACTAATATTAGAAAAGATGTAAAGAAGTATGCTGAAGAAAGAATGGCTTATTTTGAAAAGAATAAAGAACATTATAAAGATATCTATTTAAACTTATATAATAAAGCTAAAGAAGAGGCTATCTCTTATGGTGTACATGAAAGTTTATTTAAAGAGTATGAGAACGATATAGAAGTTATATTAGTTCTTTATAAAGAGAAAAGATTATTTGACGAATCTGAAAGATTAGAAAGAGTTAATAACTTTGAGAAGAAAGTATTAAACACCTATCTATATGGAGAAGATAAGAAACTATTTAAAGAAGCTAAGACTGTATATAAATATGTAGCTCTTAAAATATTAGGAGAGACCTTAAGTAACGTAATAGGTAAAGCTAGAGAAAACTGTCATGTTGATATGGTAAAGGAGTTAACGTTTAAGGATATAATAAACACAACTACTTCTAAGACTTTAATATTTACTAAATACGTTAACGTAGCAGATGCTGTGATTGATAAAGTTACTAAAGAAAAATATACTCCTCTGAAAGTATATGGTAAAGATACTAAAGCTTTATCTAAAACTGTTCGTGATTTCGGAGAAGATGATAAGTTAAATCCGTTAGTAGCTACATATAAATCACTGAGTACTGGGGTACCGTTAATAATGGCTAACGTTATGATTAGTTGTGACTTACCATACAGAGCATACGAATTAGAACAAACTATCGCTAGAATTGCTAGAATAGGACAAACTAAATCCTGTTACTTCTATTACTTAGTATTA
>Ga0256827_10000678_pt1 | contig 21257 bp, 24 predicted proteins | sample CV84metaG_FD_185977 | JGI IMG/M metagenome (GOLD analysis project Ga0256827, IMG submission 185977) | Hydrothermal vent microbial communities from East Pacific Rise, Pacific Ocean - CV84 | ecosystem: Environmental > Aquatic > Marine > Hydrothermal vents | place: Pacific Ocean: East Pacific Rise... | reverse complement strand
CTACCTCATTATCAAATGTTCCAAACATGATATATACCTTGTCATAAATTGATTGATTATAACAAATTAGAGATAATGGAAGGTAAAAAAATGTTTTAAAGAATCTCTATTATTCTTTTTCTCTTGTAGAGTTACAATTTGGATTAATATCACAATAACGCTTTTTAAAAACAAATCTATGTATGAGGTCTTTAGTCATAAGTGCTAGACAAAATACCCATAAAAGATCCATAATAATATTTGGCTTATATTCAAGCCCATATAGTAAAATAGGCCATCCTATAATAATAATATATTTCATGTAGTAGAAAAAAAGTATTCCTACTCCATAAATTTCTCTAAAAATTTTCATTAGGCACTAAAGTTTGGTGTGCCATCTGGCATATTTTCTGAACCCTCTTTTTTGGCTTCCTGCTCTGCCTCATAAGCATTCATTTGCATACGTACTTCATTTATCTGTTCTGGTGTAACATTATCATCACTTGACCAAATAACTTCAACAGCACCATCATACTCTTTACCCATCTCTTCTACCTTGTCTGCATACTCATATACATCCATACAAAATAGTGGTTCAACATCATCTTTCATTGTATCTACAAGCTCAATATACCATCTACCTAAAGGGCTTGTTTTAATTGTTGATTCTATCATTCCTGCCATATTTTATCTCCTAAAATCCAAAATCTTTTTTCTTCAAGTCACCGTTATATACAATATCTCTAGCATCTAAAGTATCATCATTTAACATCGCGGGTACAGGATCTTGTTCATTTAGAGTTTTAATCTCTGCATCAAGACTATCTTCCTGATATGTCATCATCATATCTGCTGCCATAACATGTGACATCTCTTGAATTTTTACGAGCTTCTCAATCTCTTCTCCAACATCTTTACCCTCGACAGTAACGATGATTTTTCCTCTCTCTTTATCATGAAGATGATAGTCACATAATTCTGAACTCTTAAACTCTTCTACTAAACCATCTATATATTTAGGCAATGCCTGAACTACAATACTTGATACATTCATATAATTTCCTTACTATTAATTTATTTTTTATTTAAATTCCATACCATAATGGTATTGTCATCACTAGCTGAAAAAAGTACATTTTCATCTTTAAAAATAATCACGTTAAGTGTACTCTTTTGCCCTTTAAGCAAGGCTATTTTAGACTTACCAGATGTATTATAAATAGAAATATTGTTCTTTTCGTCCATTGCAAAAGCAACTTTTGAAGCAGTTGGACTCAAGGCTGTAGCATATATTAGAAATTCACCTTCAATATATGTACCCTTTTTTGTCTTTACGTCATAAAGAGATCCACGTCTATCTTGTCCAGCACCTGAAACCGTATCTGCTTTAAAATCTACTTTATAAACATTGTCAACATTTTGTCCCTGTAGTTCTTCTATTACTTGACCACTCTTAATATCAACTACAGATAATACTCCACTTTCACAGGAAAATATGGCTTTTGTATGCTTCTCATTTAACATAAAATCTGAAAACTTAGACTCACTCAACTGTGTTCTATATAACTCTTTTTTACTCTGCATATCAAATAGTGAAACTTCATCGCTCAAGTACCCCAAAAGAATATGAGTTTCATCTACAAAACGAGCTTTTATAATGGCTTCTTTATCTTCAGGAGTTATAAGCTGAATTAACTTTTCATCTTTATATATGTAGAGATTTGAATACCCTCCTTTACCACTATCACTAAGTAACAGGTAAATACCATTAATTTCATCATTACTCATTACTCTTGCAGGCATAATGTCACCCATGAAATCTTTTACATCTGGTATAGATATCTCTTTTATCTTCTCATTTTTTACAGTATCATAAATTTCTATATGACCCATATCAGTTGCTACAACAAGGTTATTACCATGCAAAACCATATCTTTAGCTGTTCCATTTATCTCTATAGAGTCAATAGGTGTAAATGTATTTACTGCAAATCCTGCAACACTTAATAAAAAAAAGAGTATGTACTTTCTCATACTATTTTCTCAACTTCACTCAATATAAGATCCGTCAATTCATCCTGATTTAAAGGAGTTTTTACTCCATAAATATCTACTTCGGAAGCTAAGAAGTTCTCAAAAGTATCTTTATCGTGAAGTTTCACCATAAACTCTTCCATCTTAGCCTCACCTAATGCTTTTTGAACAGGTTCAGCTATGTAAATAACATAATTGTACTCTTCAAAATCAAATTCATACTCTTCTGAGTCAAAATCTTCATAATTTTCATCAACATTCAATAAATGTCTTAGCTCTACATCTTTGTCTTCAAGTTTTGCAAAAAGTTTTGGATATTTTGTTTCTAAATTCATGTTTACCTTCTTCATATCAAATCATTATTATTAGTCAAATAGTACCGAGTTTTTCAGCAGAACTATTGAGCTAAATCAATATAAACTATGCTTCATCTTTATTGGAAGTATCATTTAATTCAAATACTTCATATGAAATTGCTTGTGTAGGACATCTCGATATACAAAAACCACAGGCAGTACATTTTTCATCATCTATTACAGGATTAAACATCCCGTTAAAAAGTATGGCATCATCTATGCATGGTTCTTTACAAGAGTGACATATTACTCCATGATGTGCTACACAACCTTCCAAAGAAATACGAAATATTGCATTCAAATACTCTGCTGTCTCTTCATTTTCAAGAGAGAGTACATTCTCTTCACAAGCTTTGGCACAATCTTCACAGAAGGTACATCCATTTTTATTAAATGTTAATGTAGGAGTGCCATTTTCTTCTATGAAGATAATCTTTTCATCACAGGAAGCTACACATGCTTTGCTTTCGCAAGATGGACACTCACTCTGAAAAAGAGACTCTACACTTCCATAAGGTGGTCGGACTAAGCGAGGAGACTCCTCAACTTTAGTCTGACTTAATGGTTTTGCAAAAGATTTAAAAAAATCCCTTCTACTTGCCACTATTTAACACCTTCATTCATAGCATCTGCTAGACTTGAGTGTGATTTAAGCTCATCTGTCAATCCATCTGATTGGAATGTATTACCTACAACTGTGTCAATTTTAGCTTGTGGTGCGTGACATTGAGAACAGTTAAATCTACCTTGATAAAGATGTTTAAGTTTTTTAACTTTAGCTAACTTAATATCACCAACGTTACCTATATCACCTTTAGCTATTCCAACTTTTTTACCCTCTTTAACTAATTCACCATTTTTCAATACTGTAGTTGGTCTATAGTTTGTAAAGTGAGTCTGTGGAAGTGGTGTTGCACCCATTGCTTTAGCAGCTTCTGGCATGTGGCATCCAAGACACTGATTATTATCTTGTTTAATTGGAAGTAATCCCTCTACAGAGTGAGGAATCATCGGTGGAGCATTTACATAAGCTCTCTCAAATTTAGTTGAGCTTCCTGGTGCAGGTCTGCTAAAGTCTGCCTGAACACCTTCAGTTTCTGCTTTTTCACTGTAAAGATCTGTCTGTCTAAGACCTAAAGTAAGTTCAGAAACCTCTTTTTTGTTTCCTAAATCTTCTTTATCAAGTCTTTGTGCATCTCTCATATGTTCGTTAATATCAATTACTTTTGCTGGTGCTGCATAAAGTGCAGCTGAAGCAAGTAATGAACCTAACGCAATTACCTTTATAACTTTTGTCATTTCTTCTCCTTTAACTTATTTGCTTTATTTGTAAAACTTCTTATACCAAAACTAAGAGCATCATCGTCACAAACATCTACACAGCGTCCACAGTTGGTACACTCTCCATCTGTTACTGAGATGCTCTCTTTGTCTATCATATGTAAAACCTGATTTTCAGGACAAACTACTTTACACTTCATACAGGCCGTACATGCTACATGATCATGTTTAACCCTGATAAGGCTAACCTTACCTATAAGTGAATAGCTTGCACCTAAAGGACATAAGTGTCCACACCAACCATTTTTAACCCCAAAGAGGTCAAAAAGGAAAATGGCAACTACTACTGCTATTCCACTACCAAAACCAAAGATAATACCTCTTTGCATGATGGTAATAGGACTTAGCACTTCAAATGCCGCAACACCTATTACAGCAGAAACAATGAGACCAAGAACCATAATCCAATAACGTGCTCTTCTTTTAATAAAACGGTAATTTACTTCCTCTTTATCTAAATTTAGTTTGCGTCTAAGCCAATTTGCCAAGTCTGTTACCATGTTGATAGGACAAACCCAGCTACAAAAAGCTCTTCCACCTACTACCATGTAGAAAAGAGTAATAATTAATGCTCCTAAAAGAACATCAGCACCTAAAACAAATCCTGTTGCCAAAACTTGCAGTGTTGTATATGGATCAGCTAGCGGTATAAACCCGAAGAGAACAGATGAACCAAAAGTACCTTCTAGCATATGCCATCCATAGGCATTGGCACCAAAGTAAAGGAAAAGAATCGTGAACTGGGTTACCCTTCTAAGAAGGAGGTATTTAATATTACTCATTAATACTCTACCTCCATATTTAGATAATCAGCCGCTTCTTTTTCGCTTCGCTCATTTTTAGTTTTTATCTCTTTTGCATCTTTTACACGCTCTTGATCTTTTTTGTCCCAACCTTTAACATAGTGAGAGCCTGCTCTACCCATAGAGTGTTCTCTAGGTAAAACAAATATAGCTGGCTTCTCTGTAACACATGCTTTTTCACAGAGTCCACAACCTGTACAGACATCAGAATGAACAATAGGAAGCAAAAATGCATGTTTCCCGGTTCGTTCATTTTTATGATGTTCAATAACAATAGCTTCACCCTGAAGAGGACAAGCACGATAACAAGCGTCACACTGTATCCCCCAATAGGCAATACATGACTCTTTATGTACTACTGCTAATCCCATACGCGATTTATTTATATCTAACTCTTCTTTTTCATTAAGAAGACTTGACATATCTAAAGCTTCTGATGGACAAACTGGAACACATGGAATATCTTCACACATATAACATGGAACTTCTGTTGGTACAAAAAATGGTGTACCAATCATACGATGATCACCACCCTTTGCTATTTGCAGGGTTCCTGCTCTCTGATTACCTTCTCTATCTGTGTTGCTATCACGATTTACACATGCTTCAGCACAAAGTCCACATTTGATACAAGCTTTAAGGAAATCTTCCTCAACTATTGCACCTGGTGGTCTAAGTACCAAAGGTGATGCTTTAACTTCATCACTATAGCCACTCCACAACAATCCACCAAGAGCTGTTAAGCCTACGCTTTGAAGGGTCGTCGCAAAAAACTTTCGTCTATTGTTGTCGGAGTTAGCCATTTAATTACACCTTATAGATTTTAACTGCACACTTCTTGTAGTCTGTCTGTTTAGACATTGGACAAGTAGCATCAAGACACACTTTGTTAATGAATACTTTTTCATCAAACCAAGGTACAAATACCAATCCTTGAGCAGGTCTGTTACGTCCTCTTGTCTCAACTCTTGCTTTTACTTTACCTCTTCTTGACTCAACCCATGCAAGTTCGCCTCTTTTAAGACCTTTTTCTTTTGCATCAGCTGGGTGCATATAACATAGTGCTTCTGGAACTGCTCTAAATAGCTCAGGAACTCTCATAGTCATTGTACCTGAATGCCAGTGTTCAAGAACTCTACCTGTACACAACCAAGTATCATAATTCTTATCTGGCATTTCTGGTGGATCCATATATGGTCTAGCAAAGATTTTTGCTTTATTTTTCAAAGCTTTTTTACCAAGTTTTTTATCTGGACCTTTTAAGCTACCTTGTAGTAGGTTTTTAGCCAATGGACCATAGAATGCATGCGTAGAATTAGATCCTGCTGCTTTTGCTGCTTTTGCTGCATACGGGTCATATTTGACATTAAATCTCCACTGTGTCTCTTTACCATCAACAACAGGCCATTTAAGTCCACGTACTTTGTGATATACTTCAAACGGTGCCAAGTCATGTCCATGACCTCTACCAAATGATGCATACTCTTCAAATAGGTACTCATGGATCATAAATCCGTAACCTTTAAATACTTTTCCGTCAGAACCTTTTACATTTCTGCTATCACCTAAACACTCAGAGTTATCATAACCCTTTTGTGGGAATTTTTTAGTATTTATTTTATAAGATTTAGCTTTTTTATTGGCAAATAGAATGTCATACATAGTTGTACTATCTTTATATCCCATTTTCTTAGCATCTTTACGAACATCTGCAAGTTTTTTCTTATTTCTAAGAGTATATGAACCCCAAAGATCTTTAACTGTAAATCTTTTTGAGAACTCAATCCACTGCCATGTATCTGACATTGCATCACCTACTGGTAATACTTGTTGTCTCCAGTGCTGTGTTCTTCTCTCTGCGTTTCCGTATGCTCCCCACTTCTCATAAATCATTGCTGAAGGAAGTACAAGGTCAGAAACTTTTGCTGAAATACCTGGATATCCATCTGAAGTTACAATGAAGTTATCCATCTCTCTTGCAGCTTTAATCCAGTGAGATGCAGATGCAGAATCTTGATATGCATTACAAACGTTTACCCATGCAAACTTAACAACACCATCTTCAATATCTCTATGGATTTTCATAATGTGTTGGTTACCTACTGGGTTAAGTGTACCAGCTGGAATTCCCCATACTTTTTCAGCATGAGCTCTGTGCTTAGGATTTTTAACCATCATATCGGCAGGTAGTCTGTGACAGAATGTACCAACTTCTCTTGCAGTACCACAAGCTGAAGGCTGACCAGTTAATGAGAATGCACCATTTCCTGGAAGTGATTGTTTATTGAGAAGGAAGTGAACATTGTAAGAGAGTGTATTTACCCAAGTACCACGTGTATGTTGGTTCATACCCATTGTCCAGAATGAAACTACTTTTCTACCTTTTTCAATATAAAGCTCAGCTAAATCATGAAGTTTTTTCTTAAATGATTCAATTGACTCGTTTGGATCACCTTTAGCAATTTTAGCAACATAATCAAGTGTAAATGGAGCTAGAGATTTTTTATACTCTTCAAAAGAGATATGCCAGTGCTTTAAAGTACCTGGAGTGTTTTTCATAACATCACCCTCTTTATAGCCGTAAGGCTCAAGTGCAGGTGCTTCTTTTGCTGAAACTTTTTTACTCATTTCATGATTAATTGTTTCCATCTCAAGTTTAGTATATTTACCATCTTTAATTGACTTCTCACCTGCTCTTCTCATACCGTAACCAATATTTACTGGTCCAGCTGTAAAGACGATGTTTTGTTTTACAAAATCCCAATCAATTGCATCTGGGTGATTATATACGATTTCATGAGCAATATAGTTCCAAATAGCAAGGTCTGTACTTGGAGAGAAAATAATGTTAATATCACCAATATCACAAGTTCTGTGAGTATAAGTTTGGATGTTAACAATTTTTACTTTACCTGGGTTAGATAGTTTTCTATCTGAAACTCTTGACCAAAGAATTGGGTGCATCTCTGCCATGTTTGAACCCCAAGTAACGATAGTATCTGTAATTTCGATATCATCATAACAACCTGATGGCTCATCAATACCAAATGTTTGATAGAAACCAACAACAGCAGATGCCATACAGTGACGAGCATTTGGATCAATTGCATTTGAACGGAATCCAGCTTTCATCATTTTTTGAGCTGCATAACCTTCCATAACTGTATATTGACCAGAAGCAAATACCGCTACACCTTCTGGACCAGAAGCCTTAAGTGCTTTTTTAGCATGTTTTTCCATTTCATCAAAAGCACGTTTCCAACTTACAGGTTTAAATTTACCTTTTTTGTCAAAGTTACCTTTTGAATCCATTCTAAGTAATGGAGTTTTAAGTCTATCTGCTCCGTACATGATTTTAGCATTAAAATACCCCTTAATACAGTTCAATCCTCTGTTTACAGGAGCTGCAGGGTCACCCTTAACCGCTACAATTTTACCACCTTTTGTTGCAAGCATAATCCCACAACCAGTACCACAGAAACGACAAGCTGCCTTATCCCATCTCCAATCTTTTTGTGCATCAGTTGCTGCTGCATTAAGATTAGCTGGAACAGCAATTCCAACAGCACTAGCTGCAGATGCTGCCGCTGCACTTTTTAGAAATTCTCTTCTATTTAAAGCCATATTACTTCCTTTGTAAATTAATTTATAGTTATATTCTACATATAACAACGTATATAGTTTAGCATAGTGAGTTCAATAAAAAAGATGATTTATATCAATTAAGGTAAATATTGTTATAAATCTTACAAATAGGTAACAATTTAAATTGGGGTGAAAAAGTCTTAGATAAGTTATTAAGAATGAAGTTATAAAAAGGGTTAAAAAATATTTATGAAATTAGGAGTAATAAACTCCTAATTCTTTCTACATACCACCTAGGGCTTTTTTTACATTATCATCTGCCATGGAGATGTTCCAAGCTGGCTCCCAGACTACTTCAATTTCAATACTACCAACATCTTCAATGCGTTCAACAGCTTCATATACCCACTGTTTAATCATTTGATGTAGAGGACAACCCTGTGTTGAGAGTGTCATAATTACATGTACATCACAAGTCTCTTCATTTATGATTGCATCATAAATAAGCCCCATCTCTACTAAGTTAAATCCTACCTCTGGGTCAATGACCGTAGAGATTGCTTCAAATACATTGTCTTTTGTAATACTACACATGTTTTATTTTCCTTTATATAAATAATTATAGATCAGTGGTGGGTAAACCCACCCTACGCGAAAGATCCAAAATAATATAAAACGCGTAGGGTGGATTTATCCACCTTCAATTTTATTCACCGTATGCCAACATTTTCTTCATAGTTATATATAAAAATATTGATCCAGCAAACATAAAACTACCTGCTGCTTTAAAAAGTAAATCAGACTCAAAAAGTAGAGCTGCTCCACCAAGTATAACTCCTGCAACTGTAAAATTAAACATCATATTTGCAGCCTCTTTTGAGTACATTTCATGCAACATAGGTACTTTCTCTTTTCCTACTAGTGGTGCAAAACGCTCAAACCATACCAAAAAAGGTACAATCTTATATAGATGCCCAGTAATCATAGAAGAGACAAAACCTAAAAGGAAAAACCATATACTTGTGTGAAGCATCTCTTCAGCATTTGTTACAAGAAAAACCAATCCTGTCATCATTGAAAAAATTAGTGATCCAAAAGCAAATATCATAGATTTTGCCCAAACATCCAACTCTTTTCTAACAGTTAAGATTGCAATTATATAAATTTGCCAAAGATAAAAAAGTACCCCTGCAAACGAAACCATATAACCGATGTACATAAGAAACTTAAAACCAAACAATGCACCTAAAAAGACTATAGCGACACCGACTATGAGCAAATTAAATGCTCTACGTATTGGTGTTTCATCAAAACCATGTGCCAAAGAGAACATAGGTATGAGAGTAAGAGACAATCCCATGATTGTCAACATAACATAACCACCAAGCACTGCATAGACATGAGCTTTTAACATTAATGCTACATCAATACCAATATCTCCAGCTAAACCAAGAGCAATGGCAAACCCTGTAAGAATACCTAGTAAAAGATAGGCATTACTCCAAGCAACTGTTTTCACTGTAAGTGTTTTGAGTTCCGTCTTTTTAAGTGTAGCAATATTTTCAAAAGCAAAAATAATCATGCCAGTTAAGACAAGCATTCCACCATAAGGAAGAAGTGATGGCATTAACCAAAACCCTGTTACCATAACAACTGTACCTATGCCAAGTAGTGGCAATATGATGTAGTAAACATCTACCACAGCATGACCTACTTCAAGAACAACAGGGATTAACTGTGCCATAGCACCAAATATTATCATCATAATAAAACCTAGCAAGAAAAGGTGTATCCATCCTGCTACATCCATCTGCTGATAAGAGAATGTTGCATCAAAAAAGAGCAATCCTAACATAGATAGCATATAAAATATTACACCATATCTAAAAAATGGTGCAATAAGACTAAGCGGTGGTGCAAAATCTCTTGAAATAGGATTCATAGCTTAATGACCATCACATGTATTGTCTGCAAGATTTGCTTTTTCACTCTCTCCTACTTTGTATGAGAAAATAAGTTTTACACGCCCATCTTCAAGCTTCTCTTCACTAATATCATAATTTTCACCAATCTTAGCAAGTAGTCCTCCTGGGCTTTTATGATTAATCATTACCACTTTTTTATTTGGTGCGTCAAGTAATTTTAAACCTGCCATTGCATTTACCATTGGATCTGGTGGTCCACATTTTGAAGTATCAAATTCAAATACTTGATCTTCACCTAATGTATATGTAAAAAAAGGAACATTTGCTCCAGCTACTTCTATCTCTTCTCTATTTAATTCAGACATAATATCTCCTATTTAGTTTTTATTATTGTAATGACTTATATTTAAGATAATCTTGATTTATATCAATATTTTGTCAAATCCTGTCAAAAGTTCTCTTTGAAATATTTTTCTACCATTTCATCAAAATATCTCATACGCTCTTTACCTTTTGGCATAGTAGTTCTCAAAGATTTCATCTTTTTTAAAAACTCTCCTACTGTATTTGGAATAATCTTTTCAAAATGACGACGTATATATTTAGCAAATGCAGGTGATGAACCTCCTGTTGAAAAGGCAATGGTAAGATCCCCTTTTTGAACATAAGAGGGGAAAATAAAATCACAATAGTCTGTATTGTCAACAGAGTTAACAAGAGTTCTACATCCTCTTGACTCTTTGTAAATCTCTTCATGAAGTTCTACAGTATCTGTTGCAACAATAACAATATCAAACCCCTCTATGTCTCCCATTTTGTATGCTCTTTGCTGAAGTGTAAGTTCATATTTATCAATAATATTTTGAGCCTGATCTTCTACTCTAAGTGCTATGACTGTTATTTGTGTTGTAAAATCTATAAGTTTTTCAAGCTTTTCAGTAGCAATATAGCCACCTCCAACTACTAAAACTTTTAAATTTTGCATATCCATATACATGGGAAAGAAAGACATTATGTACCTTTTTGTCAATTGTTATTTATAATTTAACAAAAGTTTATCATAATAGCTTTGATATGTATCAATCTTCGATAAACTATCATTTAAATAAGGGAACCTCTATCAATAGGTTCCCATAATCAATTATGGAGAAACCAACTATATGGAAAATGAACTACTTTATGAGATGCAAAATGCCTTTCCTATGATAGAGAGACCTTTTAAAGCTGTAGCTGAAAAACTAAATTCTACAGAAGAAGAGGTACTTTCACTTGTACAAAAACTAAAAGATGAGAAAATCATGAGACAGACTTCTGCAATTTTTGATACAAAAAGACTTGGTTACAAATCTTCACTTGTTGCATTTAAAGTAGATGAAGAGAAAATAGATCAAGCAGCAAAGATAATTAATGCACACCCTGGGGTAAGTCACAATTATTTGCGTAATCATGACTATAATATTTGGTTTACTATGGCAGTTTCACCTAACTCAAAATTTGGGTTAGAAAAGACTATAGAAATTTTAAAAGAGAGAACAGGTGCGAAGGATGCCATTATTTTACCTACACTTAAAATGTTTAAAATTTCTGTAAAAATGGATACTACAGGAAAAAGAGCCAAAAAAGAGAAAGTAAAAAAACTAGCCCATAAAGAGATAGAGCTTACACCTCAACACATAGCTGTTATTAAAGAGTTGCAAAAAGATATCGCTATAGTTAATGAGCCATTTAAAGAGGCTACAGAGAAACTAGGTCTAACTTATGATGAATTTTTCACTATTGCAAATGAGTTAAAAGGGTCTGGTGTTATGCGTCGTTTTGCTACTATTTTAAACCATAGAAAAGCAGGTTTTGGTGCTAATGCAATGTCTGTTTGGGCAGTTCCTGAAGAGAAAGGTGAAGAGATAGGTAGAGAGATGGCAGAATTTTCAGCTGTAAGTCACTGCTACCTAAGACCAAGCTACCCTAACTGGCCATATAATTTATTTGCAATGGTACATGCAAAAACTCAAGAAGAGTGTGATACGCTCATAGAGGAGATGGCAAAAGAGAGTGGTTTAACTGAGTATGGAAAATTATATTCAACTGTAGAATTTAAAAAACAACGTCTTGTCTATTTTGATGATGCTTTTGAAAAGTGGGAAGAAGAAGTAGAGTAAAAATTTATCATATAAAATGGACTTTAGCTAGATAAGGAGCAGGGACTTTAGTCCTATTTGACGGGGTTAAAACCCCTACTCCAAAATTTTAAATACTACTTTAAACCAATCCTAACTTAGCTTTGAAATCGGCAATGCAGTTAGTGCAATCTTTCATTGTATTGGTCTCTATAATATTATAAAGAGCATCTTCATTAAGTATTGTCAATTCATGTTTTTCAACAAAAATAATACCCTCTTTTTTAAACTTAGTCATAATACGTGAAAATGTTTCAGGGGTAAGGTTAAGAATAGAGGCTATTTCATTATTTTTAAGTCTATTAAATATATTTACCTTTTTAATCATAAGATCAGCAACTTTTGCTTCTGAAGACAAGATAGTCTCTTTGTGTACCAAAGATGATAGTAGCATCACTTTTCCAGTAAGTGATTTTATAAGTTCCAGAGAAAACTTTGGCTGATTTAGGTACTCGTAAAGTTTATCAAAAGGTAGTAAACCTATAGATCCATCACTTACAAATTCACAAGTGGCAGGAAAAACTTCTTGCTCAAAACAAGCAAATTCAGCTATTAACCCTGGTGCAGTAAAACGGTTAATCTGTATTTGTGACCCTTTAGGAGAAGTTTTATAAAGTTTAACACTCCCCTCCATCAATATATGAAGATAATCACTCTGATCACCTTCGTAAAATACAATACTGTCTTTGGTAAAATGTTTAATATGAGTGTTGTTCTGAAGTTCTTTTAAATAAGATTCATCCAATGCAGAAAACATTGGTATCTCTTCAAGTTTAAACATAAAGACCTCTTTCTATTTTAGTATTGTCATAAACAATAAGTGCGTACTATACAGTACAAATCATAATATTATGATAATAGAGGCAATATATTTATAAAGAATTTTAAAATTATGCTTTTTCAAACCAACTTAATTGTTCTCTTAAATTAACAACTTTCCCCACAATGATAAGTGCTGGAGTAGGAAGATCTTTTGCTTTTTCGTAAATATTATCAAGTGTACCTACAACTGTTTTTTCATCTGGTCTTGTACCACGGGAAATAACTGCAATAGGATAATCTTTTGACTTTCCTATCTCTATAAGTTTTTGACAAATTATTTTAAGACGATGCAGACCCATTAAAAAAATAATAGTATCATCGCTCTTATAATTTTCCCAAGGAATTTGTGAATGATCTTTACCACTTGACTCATGTCCTGTTACAACTCTAAAAGAGACTGTAATTCCACGATGCGTAACAGGAATACCTGCATACTCTGGTACTGCAATAGCTGAAGTAATCCCAGGAATAAACTCAAACTTGATGTTACGTTCATACAGATATATTCCCTCTTCACCACCACGACCAAATACAAAAGGATCTCCACCCTTAAGACGTACTACATTCTCATATTTGAGTGCTGCTTGATAAATGACTTCATTAATCTCATCTTGAGGAAGTGTATGATGAGAATCTTCTTTACCTACATAGACAAATTCACAACCATCTTTTGCCTCTGCTAAAATATCTGGATTTGCCAATCTGTCATAAATAATAACATCTGCCTCTTTAACAACACGTAAGGCTTTCACTGTCATCAGTTCAATATCTCCAGGACCAGCTCCCGTCAAATATACTTTTCCCATTTACACTGTTCCTTTAGTTTGTTCTTCTGTCAAATAACATGATGGATCTTCTGCCCACATATCTCCATGTATTGCATAAGCACGAGATCGTGAACCACCATTACAAATATTCAAATATTGGCATGTTTCACATTTTCCACTTAACTCTCTTGGATATACTCTTAGCTTTTGAAGTAACTCTGTTGGCTCATTTGTCCAAATATCTGAAAAATCTTGGTTAAGAATATTACCAATTTTCACTGGAAAGAACGGATCTGGTTTTACAAATCCTTCAGAATCTATGTTTAGTAATTTCCTTCCTGCAGAGTTTCCACCCCAAGAAATAAGTCTCAACTTCATCTCTTCTGCATATTCTGGATATTTCTTTTCAAATCTATCATAAAAAAGAATAGCATCCATCTCCATATTACCTGTTACTATTTCAATATCTCTATCTGTTTCATGATACTCAAATGCTTTATCTAAAATATAATTTACAGCAGTGATACGCTGTTCTTTACTCAAATCCATCTCTAAATTTTCTAAACCTCTACCTGAATAGACAAGGTGAGAGATGTAAACTTTAGGAATATTATGTTTCTCTGCCAAGTCAAAAATGAATGCTAAATCATCATAAGTATCTTTTGTAATTGTGAAACGAATACCTACTTTTGTTCTTCCATAACTGTTAAGCAAATCTACTGCTTTCATTGACTCCACAAATGAACCTTTAAGTCCACGAAACTCATCATGCACATCTGGACTTCCATCAATACTTATGCCAATATAGTCAAAGGTATCTAAAATTTGTTCAGCATTGGACTTTTTAACATATAGTCCATTGGTAGAGAGGTAAGTAACTATACCCAACTCTTTACAACGTGCTGCAATATCATAAATATCTTTTCTTGTAAGTGGTTCTCCACCTGAGAAAATAAGAAACTTAACCCCATTTGCTTTAAGTTTTGGAAGGGTATCCATAATATTGTCAGTAGTAAGTGTATCTACAGCATCTAAGTCTGCTTTTGAGTAGCAGTGAAGACAAGAGAGGTTACATCTGTTAGTAAAATTCCAAATAGCAATACTTCCATCAAGTACACGTGCAGGTTTTCCTGCTGTTACAGTTTTAAGCAGGTTCGATAATCTAAACATTATTTATTTTCCTTAGTCAGTGCAATACTTGGATATGGCTCTTTTATAGTTCTATTATTCTCTTTTAACTTCTTTGTATCTAAAATATTGTTTGGTTTAAATGACAAAATATATTCTGTAATAGCTTTAAGTTCTTCTGGTTTAATATTTGGAAAAGGAGGCATTGCATTACGTTTATAGCCAAAAACTTTTGAAACTGAGGCAGGGTCTGTTACCATTGCACGAATTTCATCTGCTGATCTTTTAGAAGATATCTCTTCAAAAGATGGTCCAAATGCTTCTGCAGTCTGATGATGACAACCCCAGCAGTAAGTTTCAAATACTTTTTTACCCTCAGCCGCTTGAGACAGTGAAGTAAATATTAAAATGATAAAAAAAGAGGTTACTATAGCTTTCATAAGTGTTTATCCTTAATTTAATAAAGGATAATAACAATTTTTTAATATTTCCAAGTTGATTTAGAACAAGAAAGTTCTAATTATTGTTATCTTCATCCATGACAAAACCAACGACAAGCAGTCCAAGAACAAAGAGTATAACAAGTCCTGTATAGAGATACTCCATTTTAATTTATGTACCTAAAATTTTATGATGCTTTTTTGCCATCTTTTTAAATTGACTTTTATCTTCTATGGAAGCAAAGGCTTTGGAAGGTAAGTAGTGAAAATTAGGGTATTTGTAAAGCATAATATCATCTTCTAAAAGAATTATCTCTTGAATATCATCCCAAGACCACTGCTCTTGATTTGGCATGAGCAGAGCAAATCCATCATCATCAATGGAAATTTTGATTTTTTGATTTTTGAAATCTGATTTTTCAAATGAGTTCTCTGCTCTTTTTTTAGCAATAATTTTTTTACCATAATACCAGTAAACCAACATAACTGTAGCAAAAAGTAAAATGGCAAAAGCATCTTTTTTTAAAGCCAATACCACACCATACTGTAACAGTGCTACAAAAAACCAACCGACAAAACGTTTTGCAGAGTGGTTAAACTGATATTTATAAGAGGCTTCAAAGAGGCTTTCTACATTTTCTTTGTTCCATGTATAACTTATTTGAATAGGCTTAGACATGCTCTTCACACGTCTCTATCATAATATCTGATTTTTTGATACAGCCTTTTTTTTCTATCTGTTCAATCATATTGAGTGTCTCTTCATACTTTTTTTCAAAAATTTCACTATTGAGAGCATACTTTTTCTGCTCTTTTTTTGCATACCACCATGCCACTGCAATAGAGCTAGCAAAAAGAGAGTAAATAAGTAGTTGCCACTCTTTTAAATCTAACAATACAATAAAATATTGCACTGAGAAAAGAACAAAAAATTCAATAGAGAAGATAATTACAAGAGTAGAACTCTGTTCAAAGTCTAAAGTATATTTTTCTATTTCTCTTAAATGTTCCAAATTATTATTTATAGTTTGGGCATCCTCTATACACTCCTCTTTCAAATTATCTATTTCAATATCTTTTATGTGAATATTACTTAGATTGTACTCTATATTAATCTGTTTATACTCTTCTAAAATTTGAGGGTGACTCTGCATGATCTCTAAGATTTCGTCTTCGTTTACTTTGGACTTTTCTGCAATTTTCTGCACATCCTGTAAAACCAAATCGTACAAACCAATGGTTTTTATTTCTAATGCTACACGCTCTAAATGAATCACTATTTTTCCTAAATTATTGTGGGGTTTTTTAATATTGAAACCCTAAACAAGTTTAGGGAAAATCTTTTAAAACTAATTTGGAGCAGGGACTTTAGTCCCATAAAACGGGACTAAAGTCCCTACTCCTTATAAATTTATACTTTATGATTATCTGCTATTGCCTCAGGTTCAATTCCGTAAGAAGCTGTTTTATCTTTAGCTGGTAAGAAGATACCAATAAGCCCTTTAATTCCTACTGACATAACAATATTAAAGAGGAAAATAGCCCATGCTACCAAGACCATAGTTCCACAAATTGCTGCTAGTATCATAAGAGTATTGAACTCTCCATGAACGTAGAGATGTCGTCTTAACATTCCATCAAGTCCTGCCATACCCCCAAATGCACCCATACCAACACCACCTATAAGGTAGAGCCAGAAGTGAACATTTGAGAGTTTACTTGAGTACATTTTAGTATTGTTTGTTACAATTGGCCAGAGTACATACAAAGCACTATATAGTGTCATATAGAGTCCAACAATTAAAGCAATATGAACGTGAGCCATAATAATCCACTGTGTATTGTGAAGTACACGGTTCATTCCCATATCTGCTTGAATAATTGCTGCTGGAACTGCCAAACCAAACCCAATAAGTCCACCAAGAAGGTATTTAAGTTCCATAGTCATTTTAAGTGGTCTTGCTTTCCATAGTGTTACAAGTGTAATAAATAGTGCTAAACCTTGAGTTAGAAGCTCAAATGCAGTTACCATCTCTCCAGAAATTAGTTTCATCATCTCTGGCTGACCTTGATCTGCCAAGAGGTGGTGAGACCATACCATCCAAGAGACAAGAAGCTCAAGCATAAGTGCTGCTCTTGCTACATTTTCCATAAATAGTTTTTGACCTGTAATAAGTGTAGCAAGAAGATACCATGAACCAGCTACATAAATAAGTACCAATCCATCAGCAACTAAATCAAGTCCCCACCAAAAGTAGTTTTTGTAAAGTAGTGCATCAATTGCTCCTACATCAAGTGGTGAACCACCCGCATCAAAAAGTAAATAGACAAGTACAAGTACACCTGCACTCAAAATTACCACAGCATCTAAGAATGTATCTACTGTACCACGGAAAATAGCAACAACAGGAAGTGCTAATGCAGGCTCTTTTGAATATGGTGGTTTACCTGTAAGCTTATGCCAAAGGTTCAACATACCATCAATACCAAAACCAGAGATAAGAAGCTCTTTAGTTGTTTTATTTTTATGCACACCTACTCTTGCAAAAATAGTTGCATAAATGTTATAGATAAATCCAAACGTTCCAAGCATAATAAGTGCAACACCAATAATAAAGACTATTCCACCTATAACTTGAAACTGCTCAGTATCTGCAGGTAGAGGCCAATAGAGTGTATAGAGTGGTGCATACTGCCATACAAAAGCAGCGATCCATGCTAATGCTGTACCAATAGTAATTAATAACCATACTGCATTTGCCAATTTAATACTATAGAGAGGCTTTTTTGTTAAAAATGGTACTAAAAACATAAATGCTGCAAAAACTAACTGATATGTTGAACCAAAAATACCTACAATTGGGTGAACTGTCATAATAGAGAAGTAATGTTCTGGATGAGAAAACATTTTAGGAAGTGGATTAGCTGGTCCTATCTGTACCATACGCATAATCATACCTTCAATAGCTACCAAACCATAAAATAGGAAGCTCATTACTACTGCTCTTAGTGTCACCTTTTGAAGAGCATTCAGGCTAGTATGGTCAAAATCTGTACCATGGACTAAATTTTTCATAAAACTCATTATTTTTTACCTCCCTCTTCTTTACATCCAACTACTTCAAGCCAATTTTTTACCAACATTACTGACTCCCCATCTTCATTATATTCATCTGGACCAGAGTATTCTGTACTCATTACATCGAAGATACCATTATGGTTAAATGTCCATAAAATATCGTTAGAATCCAAAATACCATTTACATCAGTACCTGGGTTAACTTGCATTTGCATTACCATTGAACCATCTTGTCTAAATAGACCAAAGCCATAAACCAAGTCACGACTCTGAATGTCGAACTCTATAGTCTGTTCACATTGAACTGTAACTTTCTTAGGCATTCCAATCCACTTATGCTTCTTTATTTCAAATTTATAGCTAGCATCTGGGGTAATATTATGTCTTGTAATATCTTGCGATACCCAAGGAATAGCATTATAAGTAAATATATGATGCCCTACCCCTCCTGCTACTAATAATGCAATATATGTGTAAAATGGAATACGCACAACTGATTTTGCTTTCTCTTCTCGTGTCAGGTTATATCCGAACCATGCTATGACTGAAATAATCAGTGCAGCATAGATTGTGTATGCAACCCAGTGAAACGATAATAACTCTGCTGAGTTTGAAAATGTCATCTTCTCTCCTTAATTTAAAGTAATGTTTATTATATTTACAACTTATAGTTTAAAACTTGATTTACATCAATCATATATAGTAAAAATTGCTTAAATATTGAACAATTTACTCTAATTTGGACTTCTTTTTTATGACTATTGATTAAAAAAGTATCTTTTGCTTTTTTTCTAAAATATTACGTTGATTTAAATCAAGAGTAAAATACTCCTATTTAACTACAATTTCAGATATTAAAAGAGGAACCTTATTTATGAAATTATTGATAACTTTATTACTAGTCTTAGTGGCAACACAGGCAAACACCACACTGGAAAATACCACTTGTAAAAAATGTCACCCTATTATTTTTGCAGAGTATCAAAACTCTATGCATAATAAAGCATCTATCTTTAAAGATGCCGTACATAAAGCTGTATGGGACAAACACCCTGCAAAACCTAAAAATAATTATAAGTGTGCCAAATGCCATACACCATCAGATCATGACTTAATGTCTGGTAAAAGTAAGTTGGCAAACAATGACATTCAGCAGACTGAACCTATATCTTGTCAGCAGTGTCACAAAATAGAAAGTGTTGAAAAACATAAAAAAGCCAATAAAAACATACTTACTAAGAAGAAGAAATATTTCTTTTCAGCAAATAAAAAATTAAAAGGTACCATAGTTAAATTTAAAGAAGAGAGTAGTTTCTTTGGTATGATTACAAAAAAAAGTGGTTCTCCATACCACGATATAGACTATGGCAATGAAAGTTACTACAATGGTGACTCATGTATGGGGTGTCACTCTCACAAACAAAATGGTAAAGGTTTGCTTGTCTGTGATTTAGAGGTAAAACAGGGGAAATCAAAAAATTCTTGTGTCTCATGTCACCTTCCAAAAGTACAAGGATCTTTAGCAAATCAAAAAGAGAGTGCAACACATGCTTTCCATGGTCAAAGCATACATAACTCTACACCTGTATTACTTTCAAAATATATAAAACTATCTTTAGAAAAAGAGAGCAATGGATTTAACGTAAGCATCAAAAATGAAGCAATCCATACACTTTTTCCACAACCTCTAAGACTTAACCAGTTAAGAGTAAGTATAGAGAGGAATGGCAAAATCATAAAACTTAAAACAGAGTCTTTTGTAAGAGTCATAGGAAGCAATGGTAAACCTGCTATGCCATGGGTAGCTGATGCCATCATTAAAGATACTTCTATAAAAGCACTTGAAACACGTGTAGTTAAATATAGCCATAAACTTCAAAAAGGTGATAATGTTGTAGTAGAATTCGGATACCATGTTGTAAACCCAAAAGCAGCCAAAAAACTTGGAATTACAGATAAGAGTGTAACTAAATTTATAGTACTTACAAAAAAGAGATTTTCAATTTAAATCTCTCTCATACCCGAAATAAGTACCAACGGAAATACTCGGGGTATTCCAATGCCATTAAGATAAAAATCTTTTCTTGGAGCAGGGATTTTAGTCCCGTTAAATGGGGTTAAAACCCCTACTCCAAATTTTTATACTTATCTTAACTTAATGGTGATGCGGGGGTATTCAGATTCCTTATGAAAATCAATCTTATTAATGCTACCCAAAAAAAGCCCAAAGTTAAACCAGCAATAACATCACTAAACCAATGTACATTAAGATATAGCCTTGTAAATGCAATCAGTATTGGCCAAAGGAAGGTTGAGATCAGTAAAAATATGTGACCTTTAGCTGAAGATATTTTACTTGAAAATATAAAGTATATACTCAGTGCAATTGCCATAGACATGGTTGAGTGTCCAGAGGGGAAGGAGTATCCTAATTCATTGACAATCTTAAGAGCAGGACGTGTACGTTCAACTAAAAGTTTAATGCTAACAAATAGTACAAATGCTCCTGAAAATGTTATAAGATAAAATTTTAAATCTGTAAAATATCTCTTATATACTAGAAAAGATAGTAAAATTATAGAGAATATTACAGAACCCAACATTCCATTAATATTAGTAATAAATACTACCAACTTTGTTAAAACTAAAGAGTGAATATGAGGTATCTCTTGGCTTACATATCTGTCCAACATAAGCAAAGAACCATCTGTTAGTATGTTGTAAAGAATAGAGAGAAATATAAATAGAGTTACAATAACCAACCCTATTAAAAATTTTGTACTGCTACTTTTATATGTTGTCATATTTACTCCATTTACAGGAA
>Ga0256827_10000677_pt1 | contig 21270 bp, 22 predicted proteins | sample CV84metaG_FD_185977 | JGI IMG/M metagenome (GOLD analysis project Ga0256827, IMG submission 185977) | Hydrothermal vent microbial communities from East Pacific Rise, Pacific Ocean - CV84 | ecosystem: Environmental > Aquatic > Marine > Hydrothermal vents | place: Pacific Ocean: East Pacific Rise... | reverse complement strand
TTTTTAGAGTCAATGCTTGTATAGTTTTTTGAAGAGTAAAAATATCTTATGCTATCTATTAAATTCCATTGATTTTGATATGAATCAAACTCATAATCAACTTTTGTTAATCGAATATTATTATCATTTTTTAAAGAATAGCTATAAAAATCATAAGGATAAATAATGTTACTATTAGAAGTATTTAAATCAAATGAGTTTTGTTTTTTGCGACTAAAGATCCAAGTATTTATTAGTGTATCCCATTTATACTGTTCATTTAAAACAAGGTTATAAGAATTATCATAAGAAAAAGTTTCTTTACGGTTCTTTTTATAAGAACTTGAACCTTGTATTGAGTCGTATTGTATCCATTGTGTTCTATAATGGTTAGAATTATAAGAGTATATTTTTTTACTATATCTATTATCATTCCAGGATATATATATAGCATTTAATAGTTCGTTTGAGTTATTATATATAAATAGATTATAATGTGTAGTATCCCAAATAGTTCCATTATTTGAAGTGCTAAAATCTAGTAATTTTAATAAATTATTATTTGTATCATATTGCCTAGAGGACTTAGTTAAATAATTCCATGAATTATTTTGCCAGTCAGAGATTTTAATTTCAGTAATATATTTTTGAGAATTATATTTATATTCAAATCTATATTTTGGAGTAAAGCTTGTGGCAGTATTCAATTGTGAATAATATAAATAAGAAATAATATTATCATAGTTATCATAGTTGTAAGTAACTTTATATATATCATTATTAGATGCATTAAAACTAGTATCAATTCTTTCAATAAGAAACCCATTGGAATTGTATTTATAATGAGATATACTTGAATAAATCCAATTATTTAGAGAATAATCAAATGAAAATTCACGCTTTTTAATTAATTGATGATTTGAATTATAACTATATGAAATCTTTAATACTTTAGAATAATTATTCTGACCAATAAATGCAGCATACTCAACCCATAAAGTATCTTTACCAAAATTATCGTAAAACATTAAAATTTTGCGATCTGTCCACATATTGTTTTCTTCTGTTGTATGCATACTATCCAAAAATACAGCATTAGATTTCGTATTGTATTGAGAGTTAAACTCCTTAAAATATTTAGCTTCTTTAATTATTGAAATAGCATTGTTATTTGACAATTCTATACTTTGCGAAAAGGAGTAAATGCTAATAAAAGTAAATACAAATGAGATAAGTAGTTTTATTTTCATGTTTTGGTTTTTTTGATGTACAAATATATGACAAAAATACACATATTAGGTTGCACATCAAAAAAACATATACTACATCCCCGGTATCCTTGGCATACGCCCAAGCTTAGAATTTTTATAATAAAAACCCCAACCTTTCTTCATCCAATGCCCGATAATAGGAAGAGGAATAATGGTTTCTGAGTCTTTAGTACGCTTAATAAAGGCTGCTCCATCACCACTATCCATTACACAAATAATATTCAAATGCTCCCAATAACTCTTGCGTTTTCCTATGCCTTTTATTTCATTATTAATATTATAAGCTGCTGCATCTGCCATTACCTCAGCAATATGTCCTTGTTTGGCAACCCATTTAGGTCCGCCACTTATGGAGGCAATATCGCCAATAGCGTAAATATTTCTATTATTTTGCACTCTACAAAGCTCATTAATCTTAATAAAACCAGCTTCATTTACTGGAATATCTGATTCCACTATAACTTTATGACCTTGTCCTGCTGCTATAAATATTGTTAAATCACTTTCTAAACGGCTATCATCTTCAAAAACAACAGCTTGCTCTTCAAAAGCTTTAATTTTTTTGCCTACATAAGTCTTTATTCTGTACCTATTAAAAAACAAATCCATTTTCTTAAACGGTTTGTCTCCCATACGTTTTCCCGGCTCTTTCATCGGAGCAAAGAAATTAATTTCAAACTTATCTCTAAGTCCTTTTTGTTTTATATAATGGCTGAAATTAAACAACAACTCAAATGCAGGTCCTCCTCTTACGGCTGTTGCTGTAGGATCTTTTGGATTTCCCCCAAATCCAATGGCAATTTTACCATGTCCTCTTTTTACCAATTTATCTAATAAATCGGCAATAGTAACAGCTTCTTCAGGATGACCGCATATAGAATGAGTATGTTCAATGCCCTGAGCTTTCAATTTGTGCATTCCTAATGCAACTACTAAATAATCATAATTTAATGTATCATTTGATAAAAAGACTTTATTATTTTTAGCTTCTATTTTTTCTACCTTATCAATTATTAGCTTGAAACCATGTTTTTTAGACAATAATGCTAAATCTAATGAAACATCATCAAATGTCTTTTTCTTAACTGGTATCCAAATAGAAATGGGATAAATAAATAAATATGACCTCTCTGATACAAGAGTAACATCATATTTATACTTTCTCAACTTTATGGCAGCCTCAACACCTGCAAAACCACCACCTAAAATTAAAATACTCTTCATAATAAATTATCTTATTTAGAACGGTTCAAAATTAATAAGTATTTGAGTGCGTATTAGTATAAATTACATTACGTAAGGTGTTTTGTATATGTCTATATATCAGTCGAGTATCTATATTTATAAGGTTTGATTATTTAGAATGGCTTGTAAACACGTTTTAAAACATGATAAATATTACATTATACAAGGTGCTTAATGAAGGTTTAAATTCATTAAGTGAAGTACACTTTTTTTGGAAATTTGTGTAATTTTCTAAATCAGTAAATTGTTCATCGTAAGCACGGCTAACTAGTCTGCAATAAAACTCTCAATCTCTTTAATACACTTCTCAACAGCTTCGCTCAAATCATCATTTATAATTTGAGTATCAAATTTAGAAGCAAAACTCATTTCATGCTCTGATTTATCAAGTCTTTTTTTTAATGAGTGTTCATCTTCTGTTCCCCTTCTTTTAAGTCTGTTTTCTAGTTCTTCAATTGAAGGAGGAAGAATAAATATTGCTAGAGCTTCATCCTTAAACTGTTTCTTTAAGTTCAAGCCTCCAACTACATCAATATCAAATAATACATGCTTACCAATATTTCTAAGTCTTTCAATTTCAGACTTGAGAGTACCATAAAACTGATTATGATAAACCTCTTCCCATTCAATAAATTCATCGTTTTCAGCTTTCTGTTTAAACTCATCAACAGAGAAAAAAAAATAATCTTTTGCATGAGTTTCTCCCTCACGAGGAGGACGGCTTGTTGCCGATACCGAAAAACCAAAAGGAATATCTGTTTTAAGAATTTCTTTTACTATCGTTGTTTTACCAGAGCCTGAAGGAGCTGAGAATATTATTAATTTACCTTTCATTTTTTCATTTTATAAAATATTCAAAGCTTGTTCCTTAATTTTTTCTAGTTCATCTTTCATTTGAACTACAATCTTCTGCATATCTTGATTATTGGACTTACTTCCAAGAGTATTTATCTCACGACCGATTTCTTGGAGTATAAATCCAAGTTTTTTTCCTTTTGATACTATATTTTCATCTAGCGTTTCGATGAAATAATCACAATGCTTGCTTAATCGCAATTTTTCTTCGGTAATATCAAGTTTTTCAAAATAAAATATCAATTCTTGTTCAAATCTATTCTTGTCTATTGATGCTTCATCGAAATGTTTACTCAATGATTGTTGCATTCGTTCTTTGATAGTGTCTATACGTTGAGTCTCATATTTGTCTACGTTCTTAAGTAAATCAAGAATATTTGTTATTCTCAATCGAAAATCCTCTTCCAATGTCGCGCCCTCTTGCGCTCTAAACTCATCTTGTTTATCTAAAGCCTCTTTGGTAAGTAAAATGATTTCCTTCCATTCATTTTCATCCACTTTTTCATTTACCTGCTTAACAACATCAGGCAATCGCATAACACTTTCCAATAAGTTATCAGTACTATTACCAACACTATTTGCAAGTTCACGCAATTGATTATAATAAAATCCAGCTAATTCCTTATTAATGCTATGATTTGATTTTTCTCCTAGATACTCAACATTTAAAAATACTGATATCTTTCCTCTTTCTAACCTTTTAGAAATAATTGATCTTAATTCTATTTCTTTAGAGTTAAAACTATAAGGCATTCTAATATTTAAGTCAAGCTGCTTACTATTTAAAGATTTTAGCTCTAAACTTATTTTTATATTTTCCAATACTTTTTCGGCCTTACCATAGCCAGTCATTGATCTAATCATATCATATAATTTTTAGAAGTGCAAATATATATTAAATAAGCTGAGTTAATAAAATGACATTTTATGTTTTGAATAATCAGTTTCAGGAAAAAGAGTTAATAAAAACTCAGAAATTATCATAGCTGTTGCTCCCCAAATCTTGTTTCCATTAATATCAAAATAAGGAGCTTCTATAAATCTACCAGATGTTGAATTCCCAAAACTAGTTCTTTTAATATTACTAAGATTAGTTAATTCATTAATTGGAGCCTCAATAATTCTCTCAACCTCTTCTTTATTAATACTAAAGTCAGGTTTATGTTTGCAAAAAACAACAAGAGGATGAACTACAAAGTTGGTGATAGGAATAATTAATGAACTTAGCCACCCAAGTACTTCTACATTATTACTGTTAAAACCTATTTCTTCTCTTGCTTCACGTAATGCTGTTTCTTGTAGATTAGCATCACTATCATCATATTTACCTCCAGGAAATGAAATTTGTCCTCCGTGCTTTCTAAGATTTGAAGATCTCTTTGTTAAAATAATACTAAACTCGTTATCTTGTAAAAATAACAGTACTAAAACCGCACTTTTACTCTTTATATCATCGTTATTATATAATAACAGTTCTTTTTCACGCAGTTTAGGTGCCATTCTAAGTTGAGATGATATCCCAATAGGCTCTTTTAGCCTATTTTTAAACAACTCTATATTTGTATTCATATATTGACTTACTGTTTTAACTCTTGATTATCTGATTGTTAGAAACAATGAAACTATATTTGATTAATAATACAATAATTATCATATTTGCATAATAGTTTACTAACAAATTTAACAATTTAAAAACACTAACAATGAGAAATTTAATGAAACTTGCACTAATGATGTTTGCAGTAGTTATGTTTACTGCTTGTAATAATGCTCCAAAAGAAGCAGAAACAGCTATTGATACTCCTGCTGCAACTGAAGAAGTAGCAACTGATGAAGCTGTTGTTGAAGAAGCAACAACTGAAGAGGCTGTAGCTGAAGAAGCAGCTGAAGAAGCAACTGAAGAAGTAGTTGAAGCAAAAGACATGGAAAAAAAGAATGTAGATGCTGCTGATTTAGAGAAAAAGAGTGTAAAAAAAGAAGTTAAGGAAGAACAACAATTTTCAAGTAAAAAAGAAGCTGTTGAAAATCAAGAAATTAAAAAAGAGATTAAATAATACTAACTCCTAGATATATTTTAAAAAGGTCGCAATTTTTGCGACCTTTTTTTATATCAATTGTTTTTATGCTAAATAACACAGTACATGACAATTTTTGAATTATAGTCGCTTTGCTCCAATTAATAGACGCAGATCTGTATGATTAATTATGATTTTATATTTTTCCAAAGGAAAAATTATATCATATAAAATCATATACCGATATTAATCGGTACAGCGTCTAATATTATTGCGTAGCTATCTAATAAATTAATAGGATTTTTCATCATTAGGCATTTATTTTTTTGTCATGTACTGAGGCTAAATAATAATATTATCTATCAATCTAATATCACCCATATTCACAACTATAAATCCCATTGCTTTTTGACTGTTTCCCCATTCCTCAATAATTGATAAATCATTAGCATCACATACTTCAAAATATTCAAGTTCCATCTCTTTGTTAGAATTAATTTTTTTTGTAATCCAATCTTTAAGGTCTACAACTTTCATTCTTCTTCCCATAATTGACACATAATCTAATAAAGAATATATGTATGGGGCTTCTTTTCTTTGTGTTGGAGAAAGTCTTTGGTTGCGACTACTCATTGCCAAACCATCCTCTTCTCTTACAATATCACAGCCTACTATCTCAGTATCAATATTATATTGAGCACAAACAGACCTAATAATTAATAATTGTTGATAGTCTTTTTTTCCAAAATAAGCTCTATTTGGCTTAACGATATCAAATAGTTTCTTCACAATAGTACCAACACCATTAAAATGCCCTGGACGAGATTCTCCTTCCATTACATTCTCCAGATTTCCAAAATTAAAATCTATCTTTACATCGTTTTTAGGATACATTTCCTCTGTTTCTGGAACAAATAATACATCACAATTAACTTCTTCTAATAGTTTTATGTCCTGCTCTATTTGTCGAGGGTACTTTTCTAAATCATTAGGATTATTAAACTGTGTAGGATTAACATAAATTGAAACTACACAAATATCATTTTCTTCTTTTGCTTTGCTAATTAAAGATAAATGTCCACGGTGTAAGGCTCCCATTGTTGGCACAAATCCAATTGATTTTTTATTATTTCTACAATCCTCTAGTAAGTATTCAATCTCACTTTTCCTTTTTAATGTTCTCATTATCGGGTAAATAAATGATAAATATAGTATGAGGTAAGCTCTATTAATAATTTTGCTAAAATTACATTTTTTTCCTACTTTTGCACTATAATATTTAGAAAACATTTTAACCATGGAAAAGCCTAAGATACTTTATGTTAATCAGGAAATAACTCCTTACTTACCAGAATCGTATATGAGTTCAATGGGTAGATTTCTACCTCAAGCTACACAAGAAAGTAAAAAGGAAATAAGAACCTTCATGCCTCGTTTTGGTTTAATAAACGAGCGTAGAAATCAACTACATGAGGTTATAAGGCTATCGGGTATGAACCTTATTATCAATGATATGGATCATCCTCTTATAATAAAAGTTGCTTCAATTCAAACTGCTAGAATGCAGGTGTATTTTATTGATAATGAAGATTATTTCCAAAGAAAATTTGTTTTCACTAACAAGTCTGATAAATTTTACAAAGACAATGATGAGAGAGCTATTTTCTATGCTAGAGGTGTAATAGAAACTGTTAAGAAACTAGGTTGGGCTCCTGATATTATTCATATTAATGGCTGGTTTGGTAGTCTTGTACCAATGTATTTAAGAAAAATATTCCAAGACAATCCTCTTTTCTCTGATTCCAAAATCGTATTATCACTTTATAATGATGGATTTAAAGATAAATTAGATAAGAATTTTGTTGAGAAACTAATTCATGAAGGATTGGATGAAGAAGACACATTACACTATAATGAAAAATCACACGTTGGTATCATGAAAAGCGCAATAGACCTTTGTGATGCAATTATTTATAGTGAAGCAGAGATAGATCCTGTTATAGATAAATATGCTCAAGAAAGTGGCAAGAGAATCTTAGCTTATGTCGAAGGCGATGAGTATAAGAAACTATACAATGATTTTTACGATAACTTACTTGAAGAATAGAATATCCTTGAAAAAATATATTAATTTTAATACATCGCTGCTGATAATCATCTTATCAGCAGTTATGGTTTTTAGTTGTACAAAACCTGAGGATATAGGACAAGAAATTGTAGCTATTCCTGGAGAACAAGTATTACTTAATTTTACTGATACTATTACGATTACTACACATAGTTACATTGTTGACTCAATTCCCACTAAAAGTGTAAGCCCTCAATTATTGGGTAGTATTTTTGATCCTATTTTTGGAACAACTGCTGCTGGTTTATATACTCAAACCCGTTTAGCTAATAATGATTTAGATTTTGGTAATAACCCAATTTGCGATTCAATTGTTTTTGGCCTTGATTATGTTGGCTTTTATGGTGACACTGCCGCTACTCAACATATTAAGATTTATCAATTGGACGAAAGCATGAATGTAGATAGTGGCTATTATTCTAATAGAAGCCTTGCGGTTATTCAACCTCCTTTATTTGATGATGATTTAGTTTTTAAGCTAAAAGACTCTATTCAACTAGTTGGAGGAAAAGTTAAACCTCACCTTAGAATGAATTTACCAATTAGTTTTGGAGAAATGATTTTAAGTAAATCAGGACAAACAGAACTTAGTAATAATGAAGAATTCTTAAAGTTTATCAAAGGCTTTTACATAATTGCTGATGAAAAACTTAATGGTGGAGGAATGGCTAGTGTAAAACTAAATTCTACTTTTTCTAGAATAACTTTATACTACCATAATGATGAAGATACTACTTTTGAATATTTTGTAATAAACGAAAACTGTGCAAAATATTCTTATTTCGATCACTTTGATTATACCAACTCTGATCCTGATTTTTATAACCAAGTTGTATTAAAAGATTCAACAATGGACGATCAAGTGTTTTATATTCAGCCAACTGCAGGAGTACGAACAGAAATTAACTTTCCATATATTACTGAGTTAAATAAAGAACATCCTGCTGCAATTCAAAAAGCTGAGATTATTTTTAATGTTTCTGATATTAGCGACACAGCAAATTATTCTGTACCTCTTAGTATATCTATAGTTGGTGTGAATGAAGATGGTAATAATATGTTTATTACAGATTCTTACGAAGGAAACACATACTTTGGTGGACAATATGATCCTATTAACAATCAATATATTTTCAATATTACAAGGACTATTCAAGAAATGCTTTTAGGAACTTCATACTGGTATGGCTATAGATTAATTATAAACGGAGAAGCTGTATTTGGAAAAAGAGCAGTTTTTAATGGTAATAAAACTAATGTTAGAAATACAAGATTAAGGGTTTACTTTGCAGATGTTAATCCGTAAGTAACAGTAAAGAAAAAAATAAAAACAAATCAATATTTAATATTATGTGTGGAATTGTAGCGTATTTAGGAGATAGAGAAGCATATCCAATCCTAATTAAAGGACTTCATAGACTTGAATATAGAGGCTATGATAGCTCAGGAATAGCTATTATTAATGGTGATTTAAACCTTTACAAAAGAAAAGGTAAGGTTGAAGAACTAGAAAAGTTTGTTAAAGGAAAAAATGTTAGTGGAACAATTGGTATTGCACATACTAGATGGGCTACACATGGCGAACCAAATGATATAAATGCTCACCCACATTATTCTCAAAATAAGGAATTGGCAATTATTCATAACGGTATTATAGAAAACTATAATGCTTTACGCGAAGAATTGCAAAACCGTGGTCATGTTTTCGAAAGTGAAACCGATACTGAGGTACTAATTCACCTTATTGAGGATGTAAAATTAAATGCTAAATTAGACCTTATAGAGTCAGTTAGGGTGGCACTAAATCAAGTAGTTGGAGCTTATGCAATAGTTGTTATTTCTAAGCATGATGATGGAAAATTAATAGCAGCAAAAAAAGGAAGTCCAATGGTAATTGGTGTTGGTGATAATGAATTTTTTATTGCTTCTGATGCTACTCCAATTGTAGAATATACTCGTAAAGTTGTTTACCTTGAAGATGAGGAAATGGCTATTCTTGAAAAAGGAAAGGATATTGAATTAAAAAGTATCTCAAATATTAAACATACACCATATTTCCAAGAGCTTACATTAAATCTTGATGTTTTAGAAAAAGGAGGATATCCTCACTTTATGCTTAAGGAGATATTCGAACAACCTAATTCTATTGCAGAAACCATGCTTGGCAGATTAAGACTAGAGCAAGGAATTATCTCTATCGGTGGAATTACTGATTATAAAAACAAACTTAAGAATGCCAAAAGAATCTTAATGATTGCTTGTGGTACTTCATGGCATGCTGGCTTAGTTGGAGAATATTTGTTTGAAGAACTAACTCGAATTCCTGTTGAAGTTGAATATGCTTCAGAATTCAGATATAGAGACCCAATTATTAACGAAGATGATGTTGTAATTGCTATTTCTCAATCAGGTGAAACTGCTGATACTTTAGCTGCTATTAAAATGGCCAAAGAAAAAGGAGCTACAATACTTGGTGTTTGTAATGTTGTTGGTTCAAGTATCCCTAGAGTTACTCATGCTGGTTCGTATACCCATGCAGGACCAGAAATTGGTGTTGCTTCTACAAAAGCATTCTCTTCTCAAGTTACATTGCTTACTATGATGGCAATAATGATTGCTAACGAAAAAGGCACTATTACTAAGAGCCGTAATCATCAATTACTTAATGCATTAGCTGAAATTCCTAAGAAAATAGAGGAAGTACTTAAAACTAACGATGCTATTGAAAAAATTGCTGCTCTTTATAAAGATTCAAGAAATTTCCTTTACCTAGGTCGTGGTTACAACTTTCCAGTAGCTCTTGAAGGAGCTCTTAAACTTAAAGAAATTTCATATATCCATGCAGAAGGTTACCCTGCTGCAGAGATGAAACATGGTCCTATTGCTTTAATTGATGAAGAAATGCCAGTTGTTGTAATTGCTCCTAAAAAAGGTCATTATGATAAGGTTGTTAGTAATATCCAAGAAGTTAAAGCTCGTAGTGGTAAAATTATTGCCGTTGTTTCAAAAGGTGATACAGAGGTGGCGGCTATGGCAGACCACGTTATTGAGATTCCATGTGTTGAAGAAATGTTAGTACCATTAGTTGCTACTATTCCTCTTCAGCTATTAAGTTACCATATAGCATTAATGCGTGGTTGTAATGTTGACCAACCTCGTAATTTAGCTAAATCTGTTACTGTAGAATAGATTAAAACTTTAGTGTTGGATCAAAACTTAACAAATAAACCAACTGTGAATAGTAGTAGTGTTGAGAAACAGGAATGGTTCGTATTTTATGTAAAATCTAGAACTGAGTTTAAGGCAGACCAACTGCTTAAGCGAGATGGTTTTGAATCATATTTACCTGTAACAAGAACTCTAAAACAATGGTCAGATAGAAAGAAATGGGTTGAAGAACCATTATTCAAATCCTATATTTTTGTTAAGGTTAAAAAGAATCAATTGTATAGCGTTCTTCAAACTCCTCCAATTGTTACTTATGTAAAATTTGCCGGAGAACCAGCTATCATTCATCAACAGCATATTGACCTTATTAAGCAACTTTTATTAAATAAAACAGAATTTGAAGTAAGTACTGAGGTTGTTAAAATAGGAGAAAGCATTAAAATTAAAACAGGTCCTTTTATAGGACAAAGTGGAGTAGTCAAAGAAATTAGGGGAAAAAGAAAATTATTAGTTTCATTAGAAAGTATTAATTTTACCCTTGAAATAGAATTATAAATTGAATAAATAATAAATATATTAAGATATGAAAAAAGCAGAAATTCATACAGTAAAAGGAGTTATGAAACTTGACTTCTATGAGAATGATGCGCCAAATACGGTAGCGAACTTTGTAAAATTAGCAAAATCAGGATTCTATGATGGTCTTACATTTCATAGAGTAATTCCTAATTTTGTGATTCAAGGTGGATGCCCTGACGGTACGGGTGCTGGTGGACCCGGTTATTCCATAGATTGTGAAACTAGTGGTGGCAATCAATACCACGATAGAGGCGTTTTATCAATGGCTCATGCAGGACGTAATACAGGTGGTTCTCAATTCTTTGTGTGTCATAGTCGTCAGAATACTGCTCACCTTGATGGTGTTCATACTTGCTTTGGTAAAGTATATGAAGGCCTTGATGTAATTGATGATATTAAAGGTGGCGATAAAATTGAAAAAATTGTAATAATCGAAGAATAATGGAAATAGTAGGAAGATTATCAGAATTATTACCTGAACAAAGTGGTCAAGGTAAAGGTGGAAATACTTGGAGAAAACGTTCTTTTGTTATTGAGACTTTAGACGATCAATATCCTAAAAAAGTATGTATTGATGCTTGGGGAGATCGTATTGAAAATGTAACATCTTTATCCGTTGGTGATGAAGTTACTGTAAGTTTTGACATCGAATCACGCGAATATAACGGTAGATGGTATACAAATGTTAAAGCATGGAGAATAGACAAAAAGCAAGCTGCTGCTGCACCGTCAAATCCTCCTCTTCCTGGAGCAGATGATATGCCTCCTCCTCCAGAACCTACAGATGATTTACCATTTTAAATGGTAAATACCTTTGAATCATTAATATTACTTGAACATTAATGATTTTATACAATATTATAAGGTTTTCATTATCATATATTTAAAACATATGATAATGAAAACCTTATTTGTTAAATAATAGTATATCTTTTCAAATTATTAACACCTCCTTTAATCAATCAAGAAAAAGGTTTTGTACCTTTGCAGTCAAATAATATTGATATGACAGAATTAACAGAACAAGAAATCGTTAGACGAAATTCTTTACAAGAATTATATAAATTAGGTATTAATCCTTATCCTCCTGAAGCATTTGAAGTTAATGTTTCGACAAAAGAAATTCATGATAATTTTCCAAATGACAATTCTCTTTATCAAAAAGTGAAAATTGCTGGAAGAATAATGGGTAGAAGAATAATGGGTGCTGCATCTTTTACTGAGATTCAAGATGAAAAAGGTCGTATTCAATTATATCTTAAACGTGATGAAATTTGTCCCACTGAAGACAAAACATTGTATAATACTGTTTTCAAAAAACTTTTAGACATTGGTGATTTTATTGGTGTAGAAGGTTATGTTTTTGTTACAAAAATGGGTGAAATTTCTATACATGTAACGTCATACAAACTTCTTAGCAAAGCATTACGTCCATTACCTATTGTGAAAGAAAAAGATGGTAAAAGTTATGATTCTTTTACTGATCCTGAGCAACGATATCGTCAGAGATATGTTGACCTAATTGTAAATAGTGATGTTCGAAAAACTTTCATTAAGAGAAGCAAGATAATTAATTCAATGCGTGATTTTTTCAATCAGCATGAATACCTTGAGGTAGAAACTCCAATACTTCAACCAATACCTGGTGGTGCTGCTGCTCGTCCTTTTATTACACATCATAATGCTCTTAATATGCCTCTTTATTTGCGCATTGCAAATGAATTATATTTAAAGCGTTTAATTGTTGGTGGTTACGAGGGTGTTTATGAGTTTGCGAAAGATTTCCGTAATGAAGGAATGGATAAAACCCATAATCCTGAATTTACCGTTCTAGAAATCTATGTTGCTTACAAAGATTACAATTGGATGATGAATTTCACTGAAAAAATGCTAGAGAAAGTAGCATTGGATATTAATGGAACTACTGATGTTGTTTATGGTGAAAATAATATTAGTTTTAAAGCACCTTTTGCAAAAGTTCCTATGTTAGAATCCATAAAGACTCATACTGGTTTTGATTTAAATGGCATGTCAGAAACTGAAATCTTTGATGTATGCAAGCAATTAGATATTGAAACAGATCCATCTATGGGAAAAGGGAAACTAATAGATGAAATTTTTGGTGAAAAATGTGAACATCATTATATTCAACCAACTTTTATTACTGATTACCCTGTTGAGATGTCACCTTTATGCAAAAAACATCGTGATAATCCAGAATTAACAGAACGTTTTGAGCTTTTTGTTAATGGTAAAGAGTTAGCAAATGCTTATACAGAGTTAAATGACCCTATTGACCAAAAAGCTAGATTTGAAGAACAACTTCAACTGAGCGAAAAAGGCGATGATGAAGCAATGTTTATTGATCAAGATTTTATAAAAGCTCTTGAGTATGGCATGCCTCCTACTTCAGGTCTGGGAATTGGAATTGACAGATTAGTTATGTTTATGACTAATCAGGACAGTATACAAGAAGTATTGTTGTTTCCTCAAATGCGACCAGAGAAAAAGGCTGTAGTAAGTTCAGATGCAGATTTTGAAGCATTGGGTATCCCTTCTGAATGGGTTACTATAGTTCGTAAAGCAGGTATTAATACCACTGATGCTTTAAAAGAACAAATGCCTAATAAATTTCATGGTCAGCTTTGCGGACTACGAAAAAAACTTAAAATTGATATCAAAAATCCTACTCCAGAACAAGTTGGAGAATGGATATCAAAAGCATAATATAGAAACTATAATATTATCAAATTTGTCGTATCTATGAATTAGCAACAGAAATCAAAATACATTCTGCATATAGCAATTTTAAAGATTCTTCTAATGATTTGATTAAATAAGGGTTATTTAAAGATTTATATGTAATTAAATTAATTTCTCTATTCAATATTTTCTGAGATAATGTCATTCATTTTCCAAAAGATATAATTATTTTTAAAGCAGACTCTAAAGCCCTTCCAATAATTCCCTAACAATAAGAGTTAACTTTGGTTCAGCGGCATGGGCAGCTTCAAGAACTTCCTCATGAGAAACATTCTCAACTATTCCTTCTACTCCTAAATCTGTGATAATAGAAGCTGCAAAAACTGGAATTCTTGCATGACGAGCTACAATTGCCTCTGGGACAGTACTCATACCTACGGTATCACCACCAATAATTCTAAAAAACTTATATTCAGCAGGGGTTTCAAAAGTTGGGCCTGAGGTTCCAACATAAACTCCTTGGTGGATCTTTATGTTATTCTTTTCTGCTATTTCCAATGATTTAGCAATAAGTTTTCTGTCGTAAACTTCACTCATATCAGGAAAACGTGGACCAAATCTCTCGTCATTAGGACCTATAAGTGGGTTGTCTGGGAATAGATTAATATGATCGTTGATAATCATTATATCTCCTACTTTATAACTAGGATTCATTCCTCCAGAAGCATTTGAAAGCACTAATAACTCAATTCCTAAGTCATTCATAACTCGTATAGGGAAACTAATATTTTTTATGCTATGGCCTTCGTAATAATGAAATCGTCCTTGCATTGCAACAACATTCTTTCCTCCAAATTTTCCAAAAATCAATTTTGCATGGTGTCCTTTTACAGTAGAATCAGGAAAATTTGGAATATCTGAATATTCAATGCTAAATATTTCTTCTATTTGATTTCCTAAATTTCCCAATCCTGAGCCCAATACAATTCCTATTTGTGGTTTAAAATCGGTTTTACTTTTAATGTATGCTGTGGTTTGCTTTATTTTCTCGTACATAGTTTATTATTTTATCTTTAAATATTTCTTCTGATTCTGCAAAAAGTGAAATCTTAATTGGTAGAATAAATACCCCTAAGTTGTCAAAAGCTGTACCTTTAGTTACAGCTCTTAGTCGTATTGCGTCTTTCTCGCTAATTATGATAATCTTATTTTGCTTGGCAAAACTATTAAATTTTTCAATAAGACTAAGAATATCATTTTTACTAAAATTATAATGATCTCTGAACTCTATGTGCTCAATTTTAGTGGGTTTAAAATTTGTATTAATATATTCAAGCATTGATTTAGGATTTGCCAAAGCACTAATAACCATAATGTTTTCAACTGATTTTAATAATTCAATATTAGCATAAGGAATTAAGTTGCTATATTCAATTCCTGAAAACAGAACTTCAGAATCAGTAAACATCTGTATTTCAGTTTTTAAATTATCTTTTTCTTTTTGAGAAATGGTTTTAGGGCACTTTGTTACTACCACCAAATCAGATCTATTTGCAGCTTTTGGATATTCTCTTAACCTACCAAAAGGCATGGATTTATCTTGTGTAAAGATCTTGGAATAGTCTGTCAATAGAATATTAAATCCTGCTTTTATGGCTCTATGTTGGTAAGCATCATCAAGAAGAATTACATCTATTTCAGGATAATCAAATAGTATTTTTGGAATGGCAGCAACTCTTTCTTCTCCCACAAAAACCTTAATTTCAGGGAACTTCTGCTTTATTTGCAATGGTTCATCACCACTTTCTGATGAAATGGAATTACTTAATATTTCTCTAAAACCTTTGGTTTTACGCCCATAGCCTCTGCTTAGAGTTGCAACATTATATTCAGACATTAGTAAGCTTATTATATATTCAATATGAGGAGTTTTGCCACTACCACCAACTGTCAAATTACCCACATTAATAATGGGTAAATCAAATTCAGATGATTTGAATATTCTTTTATCAAATAAATAGTTCCTAATAGAGCTTACGAAAGCGTACATAATTATTAAATATTTTAATTAATTATTTAAAGAAATGTTAGCCCAATTTTTCTATTCAAACCTGTTTCAAAAATTCGGATTAGTGTTGAAAGCTGAATATTACCTTTTGCATTTTCAATCTTTGAGATATAACTCTTTTTGGTTCCTGCTTTTTCTGCTAATTGTTCTTGCGTAAGTTTTGCTTCACGTCTAGCTTCTTTCAGCATTTCACTAATAATGAACATTTGAGCTTTTTCTTCAAAAGAGTTTCTGCTTTCTGAACCAATTTTTCCATGTTCATGCTCTATTAATTCATCGAATGTCTTTATATTATTATAATCTGTCATGATTTCAAGTTTTTTAGATTAAAATATTCGTTTTTAAGTTTCATGGCCTTTTCAATCTCTCTTTTTGGTGTTTTCTGTGACTTCTTCTGAAATACATTAAAAAGAACTATTAATTCCCCTTTATCAAAGCAACAAAAAACACGATAGATATTAGATTGATACTCAATTCTAATTTCAAAAAGTCCATCATATCCAGTCATTGGTGCTAAGAATTTTTTTGGCACCATTTTAACTTGTTTAATCAATTCAAACACATATTGAAACTTTGATTTTACATTAATGTCAAGACTTTTGTAAAATTCAATAAAGTGTTCTCCATGAAATATGATTGTTCTACTCATTTTGCAAAGTTATCATAAAAGATAACAAATACATAATTTATTTTCAATCTCGTTTTTTTGTATTTTAGCATCATAACATTATTGCACATGAAACAATTTTATACTTTTTATTTCTTCTTAATATTTAGCTCTTTTTCGCTTTCTGCACAAAATATTCCTGCAAATATTGGAGCTGCTGAATCAGGAATGGGTGGTATTGGTGTAGCTTCAACTGATATTTGGAGTGCAACTAACAATCAAGCGGCATTGGGTTTTAATAAGAGTTATGGTGCTGGTTTTTATTATGAGAACAGGTTTATGACCAAAGAGCTAAGTCTTAATGCTCTTACTCTTGTGCTGCCAACAGGGAAAGGCTCTTTTGCTGCTAATATTTCTTATTTTGGCTTTTCCAATTATAATGAAAAAAAAATAGGACTTGCTTATGGTATGGCTCTTTCAAAACGCTTTGCTGTTGGTGTTCAGCTCGATTATTTGAATACTGCCATTGCTGATATTTATGGTAGTAAGTCAGTTTATACTTTTGAAATTGGTATAATGTCGAAGCTTACCGACGATATTACTCTTGGAGTGCATGTTTTTAATCCTATTCAAGCTAAATTCAATAGCTACAATAATGAACGATTGGCACTGCTAATGAAACTCGGTTTAGAGTGGAAATTATCGGAGAATTTTATTGCAGCGGCAGAAGTGCATAGTGATATAAATAATGAATTGATTGTTAGAGGTGGTTTAGAATATAGAATTAGGAATATACTTTATGCGAGAATTGGTTTGAGTAATAATCCAAATATTTTCAGTTTTGGTGTTGGTTTGCAATTCAATTCTCTTAGGCTAGATTTTAGTTCTTCCATGCATCAAGTTTTGGGTTATTCTCCACAATTATCTCTTATTTATCAATTTAAAAAATAGAATAAGGTGCTGAAACTTCGATATTTATTAGTGTTTCTATTTTTTATACTTATTAGTATAAAGGATATATATGCACAAAAGAATGACGAACAGGCAAAAGAGATAATTGAACAAAGAATAGAAGAGCTATCCTCGAGAACAGATATGGAATTTGATTTCTCGGAACTTTATGATCATTTTATTTACCTCTACGAACATCCAATAAATCTTAATTATGCAGATGAGGAAAAATTGCAGTCATTATTGTTTTTAAATGATAACCAGATAGCAGACATAATAATAGAAAGGAAAAAAAGAGGTGGTTTTAAGACTCTTTATGAGTTAAAAGATTTGGAGACATTTTATGTTGATCTTATTCTCACAATTAAACCTTTTGTTACCCTTGATATTATTAATAAACCAGAGCCTCTGCATTTTAAAAACATGCTTAAATATGGTAAAAACCAAGTATTAATGCGCTATGGTAGGGTGCTTGAAGATCAAGTTGGATATGCTCCAATTGATGATTCAACTTTAGCAGCTAAACCAAATTCTAGATATCTTGGCAATAAAAATAAATTATATTTTAGATATAAGTATAAATATAGAGATATTCTTAGTTTTGGAATTCTTGGAGATAAAGATGCAGGGGAAGAGTTTTTTAGTGGAAATAATGCTGCAGGGTTTGACTTTTATTCTGCCCATTTTTTTATTAAAGATCAAGGAAAACTTAAAGCTTTGGCATTGGGTGATTACCATGTTGAGTTCGGACAAGGACTTACTATGTGGTCGGGAATGGCTTTTGGCAAATCAGCCACTTCCATTGATTTAAAACGTAAAGCAAGAGGTTTAAGAGCGAATACTTCTGCCAATGAAGTACTTTTTTTGAGAGGAGCCGCTGCCACTTTCGAAATATTGCCCAGCCTTGATATTACTACTTTCTATTCCAATAGAGGTTTAGATGCTGGTGTAAATATTAGAGATACGAGTGATTTAGAAGATCTTATTTTTTCTACTATTCAAGAAAGTGGTTTGCATCGTACACCTTCCGAAATGGCTAAAAAGCATGCAGTAAATGAACAACTTTTTGGTGGAAACATTAATTATAGAAAGGATGCTTTGCATATTGGTGTTACGTCCTATGGAACTGTTTTTGGTAATGAACTTGTCAAAGATGTTGCCCCTTATCAAATGTATGATTTTCAAGGTAAAGAGAATTTTAATATTGGAACAGACTTCTCATACTCAAATAGGTATATAAATGTTTATGGTGAATTAGCCATGAGTAAAAATAAAGGAAAGGCAATGCTTTTGGGAGCATTATTTAATCTTCACCCAAGGATTACATTCTCTGTATATTATCGTAATTTTCAAAAAGAATATCAGAATTTCTATGCTATTCCTATGTCGGAAGGAGGGAAGGCAAAAAACGAAGAGGGAATTTACTTTGGTTCTCTTATTAATATTGGTACAAGAAGTAATCTGCGTTTTTATTACGATATCTTTAAGTTTCCTTGGTTAAAGTTTAGAATTAATTCACCTTCTCACGGTAATGAATTCTCCATACAATATGAGCGTAATCATAATAGGCATTTTAGCTATTATGTAAGATATATGTTCGAAGAGAAAATGTTAAATTTCAATGATGATGAAAGGTCTATCACAGAAGTAACAGCTAAGAAAAGACAGAATATTAGGTTTCATTTGAGTTATAAAGTAAGTCATCAAGTTCGCTTACAATCACGACTCACAATTTCAAAATACCAACAAGAACCGTTAAATCAAACTAGTGGTTATTTGCTTTATCAAGATATTTCTTATGCGCCAGAAAATGTTCCAATAAAACTGCATTTTCGCTATGCGATATTTAATACCGACGATTATGATACAAGAATATATGCCTATGAGAATAATGTATTATATCGTTTTAGTGTGCCAGCATATTACTATCAAGGACAACGATATTATATTCTGCTCAACTATAAATTAAGTAATGCTTTATCATTTTGGTTTCGTTTTGACCAGACTTTCTACAATAATAGAACAGGTATTGGCAGTGGTTTAGAAGAGATTCAAGGAAACACTAGGAGTGAGATAACTGCACAACTCAGATGGAAATTTTAGTTTATTAAAAATGGTGATTTGTGTATGTGGTGATTTGGTGAGTTGACTGCCAACTGAGAACTAAAGACTGCCAACTTAATACTGAGAACTGCCTACATTTTACTTTAAACTTTGAGTTTTAGCCTTTACACTTTAGCCTTCACTTCCTACTTTCTCCCAAAATCAGCAGGAATTTCGCCCCAAACCCTAGTTTCCCATTTCAGAATTTTATTTTCCCAAGTGTTAGATTTTATCCAAATTAATGCTCTATCAACCATTTTAAATAGTTCTTCCGTTTTAGCATTTCTTTCGAGATTTGTTTTAATTGCTTTTTTCCTAACCCATGACATGGCTGTAATGGAATCGGAATATATGGGCATAGCGTTATTTTGCTTTTTAAGAAGAGCCAAGCCGTGTACTAATGCCAAAAACTCACCAATATTTACTGTTCCCAAAGGAAAAGGACCTTGATGAAATATTAATTTACCATTTGCTGTGTCTACTCCTTGATATTCCAATGCTCCAGGATTTCCACTACAAGCAGCATCTACACTCAATGAGTTTTTTATGGGAGAGCCAATTTTACTATTTTGATATTTTTTAAGCATAACAGGTTCTATATAATTGTCCCCCATATATTTTCTTGGGTTTTCAGTATATGCTTTTTCAGCAATTTCTTTGTTTTGAAATGCTTTAAAAACAGGAGCTTTAAAACCATGAACTTGCTTTTTGCACTCTTCCCAAGTGGTATAAACACCAGGTTTATTACCCTTCCAAACCACGTAATATTTTTGTTTTTTTTTACTCATATCTTATTTAATAGTCAAAGCATTGCGTATTAGCTGCTTTGAGAGAGATAATATATTATCGAGTTTTGTTATTGAAATGTATATTGGAATGTAGTACATAATACCTCATTAAACATACCCGCATCCCATCTAAAATATGCATGATCTGGTTTTGGTCTAAGTGCTAATATTGAGTAGCCATAGCGCAAAGAAATTCCCCATTTATCATTTATCGTGTAGTGTAAACCAGTAAACGCTGAAAAATCTAATTTTTTAAGGTCTGGAACATCAGGATCTGGATAGAATTCTCCATGCTCATCGAATTCTCTATAATTTATTAGGTAAGCAAATTGAAGTCCAGCTTCAATCTCAAGTGGTTTAACAATTCTAAACTTATACATAATTGGAACCTCAACATAGTTCATTCTTAATAAATATGAGTCGTAGATACCGTCACTAGGTTTTGCATTCTTTCTACTCCCTTTTTGTATAAAGTTAAATTCTAATTGAGCATTTCCAAGTCTTCCCATAGGCCTACTTACATAAACTCCAGCAAATATACCTGCCTTATTGAATCCACTTAATCCATCGCCAGTAACTTGTGTGCCTGTCATTCCTAATTGCATTCCAGCAGAAAAGTCTTGAGATTGTGACTTATAACTAAATAGTACAATTATGGAAATAATAATAATTCTTATCATTTACTATATGAATTTGGTCATTGATTATTTGTATTAAAATAAATACATATATACAAAAGTATGAAATTTAGCTTTACAAGAGTAAGTAAAGCTATGTGGAGTGTATTTAAGGTAGAAATAGATATTTAAT
>Ga0256827_10000676_pt1 | contig 21331 bp, 18 predicted proteins | sample CV84metaG_FD_185977 | JGI IMG/M metagenome (GOLD analysis project Ga0256827, IMG submission 185977) | Hydrothermal vent microbial communities from East Pacific Rise, Pacific Ocean - CV84 | ecosystem: Environmental > Aquatic > Marine > Hydrothermal vents | place: Pacific Ocean: East Pacific Rise... | reverse complement strand
CGGATAAATACTTTTTTATCTTTTAAGTCTAAATTTTTTAAGTGTAATAGTTCCATTTTTTTCCTAGTTATTTAGATTCTGAATCAAGTTCAGAATGACGAGTTTATCAAGTTTAGAATGACGAATTATCGAGTTCAGAATAACTGATTATCGATTTCAGAATGACTGCTTGCCAACTTCAAAATGGCGAGCTTGTCAACTTCAAAATGGCGAGCTTGTCAACTTCAAAATGGCGAGTCCTTCGTCATTCCGTGCTTGACACGGAATCTCTATTTATTTAGATATATGAAGTGCCATATCTACTAAACGCATTGAGTAACCCCACTCGTTATCATACCAAGCCATGATTTTAATCATATCTCCACCAATTACTTGAGTTAAATCCTCAGCGACTATTGAACTGTACTCACAACCTACGAAATCTTGAGATACACGCATCTCTTTGTCCATTAATAAAAGACCTTTTAATCTTCCATCAGCTGCTTCATTAAAAACGCGAGTAACTTCCTCTTTAGTAGTTTGTTTACTTACAACAACATTTAAATCAACCATAGATACATCTGGTGTTGGAACACGAACAGACTGACCATGAAGTTTACCTTTAAGTTGTGGCATAACAAGACTAATAGCTTTTGCAGCACCAGTAGTTGTAGGTATCATGTTAATAGCTCCAGCTCTTGCACGACGCTTATCTTTTGAGTGTTTTACATCTAAAATATTTTGGTCATTTGTGTATGAGTGAATAGTTGTCATAAGACCTTTTTCAATTCCAAAAGCATCGTCTAAAACTCTAGCAACAGGACCAAGGCAGTTTGTAGTACATGATGCATTACTCACTATTTTTTGTCCAGCGTAAAGCTCTTCATTTACACCCATTACAAATGTATCAGTAGCTGTATCTTTTGAAGGAGCTGAGAAAAGAACTTTTTCTACGCCATTGTCAATATGAACTTGGGCAGATTCTTGAGTAAGAAAAACACCAGTACACTCTAAAACCATATCTGCACCACAATCAGCAAACTTAAGGTTTTTAGGATCACGATCTGAGAATACTCTGATTTTATGACCATCTATGCTAATGTTTTCATCGTCAATTTGCTCAATATCTGAAGCAAAAGTTCCATGAACAGAATCATTTTTTAAAAGATATAACATCATATCCATACTAGCCATATCGTTAATTGCTACGATCTCTACATCATCTCTGTTTGCAGCTATTCTCGCTACACAACGCCCTATTCTTCCAAATCCATTAATCGCTATTTTTAATGCCATAAATTTTCCTATGTAGTTTTTAAAAATTAAATTGAGTTATTTTATCTAAACTTAGCTATAATTCGCTTTAATTATGAAAACAATTGCACTTTTTGGTGGTTCGTTTGACCCACTTCATGATGGTCACAGAGCGATTATAAAAGCGCTTGATGGCTTTATGGACATAGATAAAACTATTGTATTACCAACATTTTTAAACCCTTTTAAAAACAAGTCTCATGCCTCCGCAGAGCAAAGGTTTGAAGCTCTACATGTAGAGTATAAAGATATAAAAAATGTAGAGATTTCAGACTATGAAATTAAACAAAAAACAAAAGTTGCATCTATAAAAAGCGTAAAACATTTTTTGACAATTTATAAAAAAATTTATCTTATTATTGGGGCTGATATTTTAGCAACTCTTAATAAGTGGCAAAATTATGAAGAGTTAAAAAGCTTAGTAACTTTTATAGTTACTTCAAGAGATAATATAAAAATACCTGATGAATATATTACTCTACATGTAGAGGAAGATATATCTTCAACACAAATAAGAAACAAAAGGCAAAACTTAAAAATGCAAAACAGAATAGAAACAATAACAAGCGTACTAGATAAAAACAAAGCAGAGGCTATAGAGGTTTTTGATTTAAGAGAAAAAAATTACTTCGTTGATTATGCGATTATAGCTTCATCATTAAGCACAAGACATACTGAGGCTTTACTAAACCATATGAAAGATGAACTAAAACCAGCAGAAACTTTTAACAATGTAGATATTAGTGGTGATTGGATTGTTGTTGATTTGGGTGATATTCTTATTCATATTATGACTCCTGAGTATAGAACTAAGTATGATATGGAAACTTTTTTAGGTGAATTAGCTGATGGGAAAGAGGGTTTGGACTCTTAGGGTAGATTCCGTTACTAGATTCCGTGTCAAGCACGGAATGACGGGGTGGAGGCAGAATGGAGATGGCATTGGATGGCTAGATTCCGTGTCAAGCACGGAATGACGAGATTTGCACGGAATGACTTGGTTTGCGTGGAATGGACAATGCGAAAAGTCGTCATTCTGAACTTGATTCAGAATCTACTTTCATATTTACCTCATGCTTATTAGCATGTAAATCCTCAGTTTTATTTTCTAAAATATCTTTATAATCATAAATAGAATCAACATACTTAACCGGTTCCCTACCCCTTGCGTAACCATGTTTTAAATGTTTATAGTACTTTTTTTGTGAAAGTAAAGGGAGTACTTTTTTTAAGTCATTCCATACATTTTGATTTAGGTTCATCTTTTTTGCGAGTTTTTGCGCATCTACAATATGCCCTAAACCAATATTGTAAGCAGCAAGTGCAAACTTCATTCTGTCATCACCCACTACATCTTTACTTACAAATTTTCTCATTTGGTTTAGATGTCTCGCACCACCTTTTATGCTTTGATCTGGATCTAGTCTATTTTTAACACCTAGCACTTTTGCTGTTGAGCGAGTTAGCATCATTAAGCCACGCACCCCTGTAAAACTTTTTGCTTTTGGGTTCCAGTGAGATTCTTGGTAAGATTGAGCGGCTAAGATAGAACAAGGTATATGATATCTTTGCCCATACTTTTTAAAATATTTTTGATATTTTGGAAGTCTAGATTTAATTCTTTTGTAAAACATTTTAGTGTTGTAATAATCAAAGAAATAAACAAAACTATAATAATGATCTTTTAATCTTGCCATTGCACCTGATTGGTTATAAAAGTTTAACCATGAGTACATATCTGCTTCCAAATCTTTGGAGTTTTCTTTAAGAACCCATGACAATTGCTCACGATTACTTATGGAAAAAGCAAGTGCTACATTTGGAGAATAACGACGATTTAGTGCATAAATATTTGAATCTGCGACTGTACAATCTATCTCATTTTGTGCCACTTTTTCTATGAGTTCTTCAGTTGAGTATTGAGATGTATATGTTGCATTTATGTCAAAGCCATCCTCTTGAAGTTTTGTTATAGTATCGCGATAACTTGTGCCATCACCGACTATTATTTTTAAACCGCTTAAATCTTCAACATCTTTTGGAAATACACCATCCCAAAGCATCTTTCTTGAACAAATAACTTGCTCTTGAACTTCAAAATATGATGGTCCAAAATTAAATGTTTTTTCTCTCATTTTTGTTTTTGCTAATGATGCTGAAGTTATATGAATATTTGGATTTTTACTAAGTTGTATTGCTTCTTTTGTTGTGTTTGCAGTTGTAATATTTAGGTCTACATGTAGATAATCTGCATAAGACTTTAGTAAATCGTATTCAAAACCTTTTGGTCCATCTGAACCAATATAGTAAGTAGATGGCGAATTTAAAAGGACTACATTTAAAACTTTTGTTTTTTTGATTTTAGATAATACTGATGGTGGTTGTATGCGATGAACAGGATTGTATGCAGTATGACTCAACCATCCAAAAATAAAAAAAGATACTGCAAAAAATATAGTTAAAATAAGTTTTATGTTTTTATCCATAACTTCATTTTACAATTATCTTACTTATGCAAATATAAAACGATTTACTCCATTTTCATATTCGTGGGCTAAAACCTGATCGTGCGCTTTTAATATAGAATCAACTAAGTAAAGCCCTAAACCAAAACTATTTTTAGATGGATTTTCTTTTGTAAATGGTTCAATATAATATTGCAATGGATTTGCTATACATGGACCTAAACTATCAAAACATAATTCATTTTCATTATTTAACCAGATTCTAACTTTTGCATCTGTTGAGTATTTTATACCGTTATCAATCATATTTTTTATAGCAGTTGTATAGAGTCTATAATTTGCTTCTAACTTATATGAGGCATCAACCTCTATGCATATGCTGGTATTATCTATCATAGCCATATCTATAGCACCATCTATGATGTCTACCATTCTATACTCACTAAACTCACTTTTATCACCAACACTTGTAACCTCTTCAATGAGAGCAAACTCAACCACAAGTGCTTCAAGTCTACCAAAAATAGAACTAAATCTATCTCGTTGTTTTTGTGAATCTAGCATCTGTGTAGCAATAGTTCCTTTTGCAATAGGGGTTTTTAACTCATGCATAATATTTCTTAAAAATAGTGTACGGGACTCTAAAATATTGTTTATTTTTACTCGTGTAGATTCTAACTCGTTTGCAATTAGTGCAATCTCATCACTACTTTTTGTGGCAAAAGAAACATTCATATCTCCATCACCGTATTTAGCAATCTTTTTTCTAAGTCGAATAAGTGGTCGTAATCTTGCTAAAATAAGCATAAAAGATATACTAATAATAAGGATAATTGTAAGATAAGAGTAGGCTAAAGAATAATACCTATATGGTCTAAGTTTTTCATCTAAAATCATAACATGTCTAGTTGGTGAGGTAAAATAAAAGTAAATATGTTTGTTAAACTCTAACATTTGCACGGTTAAATCTGTAGTTACTTTTTGAGTTACAAATCCTTTAGCTGTCATTTTAAGTGAGGCATTTACATGTTTAAAATCTCTTGTTTTTAAAACTTTTGCATTGTTTATAATTGTCTCTTGTCTAGACTCATCTTTTTCTAAAATAAATTTATAAACTGCTAGATTTGCTTCAAGCATAATTTGAGAACTTAGTTCCTCTTTATGTTGACGATAAATTTGTGTGATGGTTAGATGTTTTGCGAATATATGACTAATATAACGCTGTTTATTTAGCTTATAAAATTCCCAAAAAACTGCACTTACACTAACTAATGTAACAATTAGTGCAAAAAGTACGGTGATAAGTACAGCATGTTTACGCAATGTTTATCCGTTATTTTAAAAGTTTGTAGCCAACACCACGGACTGATTCTATAAGAGATTTATCTCCAAGTTTATTTCTAATTCTACCAACCATAACATCTATGCTTTTGTTAGAACTATCTTCGTTTATAGCGTTTACATTATGGATTAAATCTTCACGAGAAACTACTAAACCTTGTTTTGCAATCATATAAGCTAGTATTCCAAACTCTGCATTTGTAAGATCAATATTTCTACTTTTGTAGCTTATCATCATTGATGATACATCGCATTTAAAGTCTGATTTATTTTCAGCTTTTTCTTGGCTTTTTGCTTCATAACGGCGAAGAACAGAGTGTATTCTAGCTTCAAGTTCACGAGGGTCATAAGGTTTTGGTAGATAATCATCAGCCCCAAGTTCAAGTGCTTTAACTTTATCTGTTACATCACTTCTTGCGCTTGAGATAACTATAGGAATATCTTGACGCTCACGAATAGCCTCACATACTTCTAAACCATCCATACCCGGAAGAGTTAAGTCTAAGATAACCAAGTCAAATGGCTCAAGTTTTAAGATACTTACTGCTTTAAAAGGGTCATCTTCAGTGATAACCTCAAACTCAAACTGCTCAAGATATTCTGTTAATATCTCTGCTAGTTCTAAGTCGTCTTCAATCATTAATATTTTTTTCATAAATTTATCTTAACAAAAACTAACTAATAAGTAGTTAATAGTGCAACATTGTATGCAATAAAAGCAAAACTATACGCAACAATAGAGGTAAATGCTAAAAGATAAAAGAAGTACTTAATCCCACCAGCCTCACGAGTAAAGACAACTGATGCTGCTAAACATGGTAAATAAATCATAATAACTACTATAAAAGCAACAGCCGATGGAAATGGAATATGCTTTGATATTGCACTTACAAGACCTGAATTTTTCTCATCTACATCTGAACCAAGTGAATAAAGGACTCCAAGAGTTGAAACAACTACCTCTTTTGCAGCTAGTCCTGTTTGAAGTGCTACACTCATTTTCCAGTCAAAGCCAAGTGGGGCAAATATTGGCTCTGAAAACTTTCCAATACTTCCCAAGTAACTTTGTTCTAAAAGTGCTTCATCTAGTTGGTTTTGAAGTATACTTTTGTCCTCTACATGTAGAGCTTTTTGTATCTTTGTAGCATACTCTTTTTCTAAGTCTGCATTATGTGGATAATTGCTTAAAAACCACACAAGCATAGCAGCACCCGCAATAAATGTACCCGCTTTTTTAAGATACATCATAGTCTTAGTTAACACAGTATGCCAAACAAGTTTAAAAGATGGAAGTCTATACTTTGGCATCTCCATAACAAAAGGCTCATCAAGACCTTTAAAAGCTGTCATTTTTAAAACTTTTGCAGCGATTAGACCTAGCATTGCACCAGATATATAAATAATAAAAAGAATATTTCCAGCCATAGCAGGTTCAAAAAATGCACCAACAAATAAAACATAAACAGGCAATCTAGCACCACAAGACATAAAACCAATTATGAAAAGAGTTAGCAATCTATCGCGGTCATTTTTCAGGATTCTAGCCGACATATAGGCAGGAATAGAACACCCAAAACCAGTTACAAGGGGTATGAAACTTTGCCCATGAAGACCAAATTTATGAAAAAATCCATCTAGTAAAAATGCAACCCTTGACATATAACCAGTACTCTCTAAAAGTGCAATACCAATAAAAAGTATAATGATATTTGGAACAAAAAGTACGACTGCCCCAACACCAGAAATAATTCCATCTACTATGAGTGAGCGGACATCATCATTTGGAATTGTCGCACCAACAGTATCACCTAACCAACCAAAAAAGGCATCTATATACTCCATAGGAATTGCACCAATTTCAAAAGTAAGTTGAAACAAACCCCACATTAAAAATAAAAATATTGGAATACCTAAAAATGGATGAATAAGTACATTATCTATCTTTTCTGTTAGAGTTTTTTTAGGTTCTGCATTTTTTTCACTTATAACCTCAGCAATAACTCCACGGTTATATGATGCGTATTCTGAAGCAAAAGCCTCTTTTACATCATCACAATCATGATGAAGTTCAATATGCTTTGAAGAATCAATAAGTATTGGTTGAAGCTCAATCCACAATGGTTCATCATGTAACATTGCGTAAACTTTTTTATTGTTTTTTAAAAGGTTTATAGCAATATTTCTGTATGTATTTCTAGCTTTATACTTATGTTTTGCTAAGTAAGTAACAATCTTTTCTAGCTCCTCTTCAACTGGCTCAGAGAATATAAGTTTATGCTCTACACTAGTAGTTTCAAACTCTTTTATAATGGCATCAATTAACTCTTCGATTCCACTTTTTGTAACTGCTGAGACTTTTACACATGATATTCCAAGAAGTTGTGACATATAAATTGCATTTATATCTATGCCCTCTTTTTGTGCTTCATCACTCATGTTTAACGCAATAACCATCTTTTTGCCAACACTCATAAGTTCAGCAGTAAGTTGAAGATTTTTTTCTAAATTTGTAGAATCAACTACATTTATAATTAAATCATAATCATGTTCAGATAGGTACTCACTTGTTACGCGTTCCTCAATTGAGTAATCATTTAGTGCATAGGTTCCCGGCAAATCTACAACAGTAAAATGATAATCTTTATAATCGAATAAAACCTCAGTTTTATCAACAGTAACACCAGAGAAGTTCCCTACATGTAGATGCGCATTACTAACAGAGTTAATAAGCATACTTTTACCAACATTTGGTTGACCTACCAGGGCTATTTTAATATGATTTGCTATTATAGGACATGTCCTTGGTGTCATATCATTCATATCTTTTGCACCTCAATAAGTTCAGCTTCTTTAGCACGAAGAGCTATTCGCATCTTTCCTACTTTTATCTCTATTGTGCTTTTTGCTGGAGCATGTTCTAAAATCTCCACTATTGCTTCTTTCATAACCCCAAAAGAGATTAATCTTTGTTTTAGTTCTTTATCTGTATTTAATTTTATTATCTTTACTTTACAAGATTTTTCACATTCACTTAATTTTTTCATTTTTTTTCTTTTACTTAAAAATATTTTATAATGATAACTAATATCATATTATATAGCTATTAAATTTAAAAACTATATGAGCCAAGTATTCTAATATTTGACCAATCTCCATCATTTACACCAGTATTGTCTTTATCTTCTTGTTTTGTATAAATTGATGCTATTGTTATACTTTTTTTTGTATACTCAAAACCAATATTATGCTCTGTTATATGCTCACTTACTCCAGCAGAGTTAGCATCACCATGAAAATCTCCATATGCGTACAATAGATTAAAATTATCATACATAGCATAGCTAATACCACCAACTGTTGCATAAGCATCTCTATCTTGTGCTATATTTTCTATTATCATATTATCCATACTTGTGTACATTGTACCACCGCCAAAACCTGAAAAGATTCTTTTATTTTTTTGTTTATTTGACTTATCGTAAGCTATATTAAAACCAATATTTCCTAAAACTAACTCAGCCATACCACCGTATACTCTTGATTCTACACCACTATTGTCATTTTCGCTTTGGTTTAAGTACTGTGCCATTAGGTGTAAAAAATTATCTTTTGTAAAATGTATATGACCACCAAGACTCAAATAAATACTTTTACTAGCATTATTTTGCATTAAAGAGTTCGGATCAGTATCTTTTGAAACATCATAATACCAAGCACTAGCTTCTAATGGTTCTGTCTCATAGGTAATTCCAGCTAAATAAGTACCATCCTCACCAGTATCTTGCCAAGGATTATCTACATCTAAACCAGCATCATAACCTTGAAACTGCGTTAAAAGTCCACTCATAAGCACTATATTATCTACTTTATAAGTCAACATATATGCTTCAAAAGTATTTAATGTCATTCTTATATCATCACTATCTGCTAGTGGTGTATCTACTATTTGACGACCTATTCTCAAATTTAAATTTTTGTAGTTGTAGTTAATATAGGCTTCTGCTAGTTGAGTATAATCTCCTTTTTCAGAGGTAAGTTCTTCATTAAATTTTGTATTATTTCCACTTATAGGTGAAATCTCATGTGTAGTAATAAATGTTGCTCCAGCATTAAAACCATTATATTCTGCTAGTTCATATTTTAACTGGCCGCCAATAGCAGTTGCGTAAACATTTTGAGAATCATCATAATTGTATCTAGAATAGATTGAACGAATCTCACCCGAGACTACACCATCTTCAAACATATGTTTAATACCACCAACTGCATCAACTTCTTTATCTTTTACTTTAGTAATATTGGCTACTACGGATCTAACTGAATGAATCCTTTGTCTATGCTCATCATCGGCTACAATATTTTCTTCTGCAAGTGCATTTAAACTTAAACAGCCTAGTAAACATAGCCTAATTGTATTTTTCATTTCCACTCTTTATTTTATTTATTCATAATGATATTCACTATCAACTTAGAATAAACTTAATATTGATAACAAATATCAATAAATTAATTAATTATTTTTATTTTTTGCTATAATATCGAAAATATTATTTAATTTAGGAACTATATGAAATTTTTATACACACCATCTTCGCACTTTAATTTAGCAAACCTTATAACTTTCGCAAATATTACAGCTGGTTTAATGGCTACTTACTTCATAACTCAAAATAGTTTTATAGTAGCAATTGTATTAGCATGGATTGGTGGGGCTGCTGATATTTTCGATGGAAAAGTTGCTAGAAAGTACAAACTTTCAAATGAATTTGGAGTTCAATTAGACAGTTTTGCGGACTTTTTAAGTTTTGTGCTTGTTCCAGTATTTTTAGTTTTTCAATCAACATACGCAACACAACTATCTGGCTTAGAACTTTTTGGCGCTTCGATTGCAAGTATATTTTATGTTATTTCAGGTTTAAGACGCTTAATTCAGTTTAACATAAATGCTGATGCTGGTGAGGTTGAAAAGTATTTTATTGGAGTTCCAACACCACTTGGTGCAATTTTACTTTGGGTAGTTTATCTTCTTGCAGCTTTTAGCATAATTCAAGCAACTACCGTTATTTGGCTTATGCTTATAATTGCTTGGAGTTTAAACTCCAAACTAAAAGTTCCACACCCTTAAGAGTTAGTAATCTTAATCTCTCTTTGAGGGAATGGAATTGTTATGCCTTCTTTATTTATAGCATCAAAAATCTGCTGATTTACTTCATACTGAACTTTAAAATATCTATCTGATAAAACCCAATATCTATAAGCAATATCTACAGAACTATCTCCAAAATTCTCAATTCCTACTATAGCTTCATTTTTATCTGAAGTCCCGCTACATGTAGAGATAACTTCTTTTATGAGTGCTACAGCTTTTTTAGTATTGCTCTCATAAGCAATACCAATGCTTCCCTCCACTATGCGATAACTAAAAGAGTTTACTAAAACATCACCAATCATATACTTATTTGGTATTGTAATTTGTTCTTTATCTTCATTTATTAAAATAGTATATGCTAATTTTATGTCTTTTACTTCACCATATACATCGTGCATTTTTATTGTGTCACCTATTTTAAATGGTTTTGTAGCAATAAGTACAACTCCAGCAGCAAAGTTTGAAACACTCCCTTGAAGTGCTAAACCAGCGGTTAGTGAAACTGCACCTAATGCTGCTATAAATGGTCCAATACTTATGCCAAGTTTACCAAGTGCTAAAATCGCCATCATCACTATGATAACTGCGCGAATAGTTTTAGCTATAAAACCACCAATTGTTTCATCAATACTTGTTTTTGAGAGGAGTTTTATTGTATATTTTTGTACATATTTTGAAGCTATTAAACCAATAACAAAGATTATAACAGCACCAATAATTTGGAAACTATAATTTGTTATAAACTCAATAACAATATTGTAAAACTGCCCTACTTCTTCTAACTCTTTATCCATTTTTTATTTTCCTATTTTTTAGTTGATTTCTTACATAATTATAAAAACTAGACTCCCAGTCAAGCTGAGAGTGACGAAGTTCTCAATCCTCCGTCACCCTGAACTTAACTCTATCCTCCGTCACCCTGAACTTGATTCAGGGTCTAGTTTTACTGAGCATTCTAAACTTACAAGAACCAACACCTAAAACCTTGCCATTTTTTATAGCCTCTTTAATATAACTAAGTGTAGCTTTAACATCAGCATCACCTATCTCTTCTTCAATAATACGCTCCAAGTCTTTTTGTGAGGTATCTGTCCAAGTTTTTTCATAAGAGTATTGTGTTTGAATATTCATAATAGTATAATATCTAAAATAAAATATAAAAGTTCTAAGATGAAATCGATATTAAGCAATTTTACTATCTTATATGTAGAGGATGACGAGATAGTTAGAAAATCTGCAGTTGAGTATTTAAAAAGAGTTTCTAAAGAGGTACTTCAAGCTAAAGATGGGAAAGAAGCTATAAAAATCTGGAGTGAAAATAAACCAGATATTATTATAACTGATATTAATATGCCTCGTCTAAATGGTCTTGATATGGCTTCATATATTCGCGCACACGATAAAGATGTGCAGATTATTGTAGCTACTGCACATTCAGATACACACTACCTACTCCAAGCAGTGGAACTTCAACTTGTAAAGTATATTATAAAACCAATAACTAAAGAAAAACTAGAACAAGCCCTAAAAAAATCAATACAACTAATAGAAGATAAAAGCAAATTCAATTTAGCCCTTAGCTCTACATGTAGCTATAATGCTTTTGAAAAAGTTATTATAAATGAAAAAAAAGAGATAAAACTTACAAAAAAAGAAACACTATTTTTAGATCTCTTAGCACATCATCATACTAGTGTTGTTCCATATGAAGAGATTGAAAACGCAATCTGGGCTTATGAGGGTATGAGTCAAGATGCTATCCGCTCACTTGTTAGAGGGCTTAGAAAAAAAGTACCAGATGGGGTTATTGAGAATGTGTCTGGGTATGGGTATAAATTACATATTTTAGATTAGATTCCGTGTCAAGCACGGAATGACAATTTTGTGTCAAGCACGGAATGAGAATTTTGTGTCAAGGATGGAATGACAATTTTGCGTCAAGCACAAAATGACAATTTCGTCATTCTGAACTTGATTCAGAATCTAAACATCATAAAATCAAATCTCAATCTTAAAACAAGCCCCAAGAATTTCGCTATCCTCATTTAAAACATTTTTAACACTCAATTTTCCACCAATATGCTCTTCTATAATCATCTTAGACATATAAAGCCCAAGTCCAGTACCTTGTTTTTCACTCTTTGTTGTAAAGTATGGTTTAAAAATATCATCCATAATTTTTGTATCTATACCACCACCATTATCACAAATACTTACAAGTAGTTTCTCTTTTTGCGATATAGATTTTATGGTTATTTTTGGATTATTGATTTTATGTTCTACTAATGCATCTTTTGCATTTTTTATTAGATTTAGTAAAACTTGAATAAATTCATTTTTATAAATATGCGTTAACTCTCGCCCCTCTTGCTCTAAAACTACCTCAACACCATCTAATTCTAAAGATTTTTTCATAAAATTTACTGATGTTTTTACTACATCTGAAACTAGAACAAACTCTTTTTCTTTATCTGGTTTAAAATAATTTTTAAAATCATCAATAGTAGTTGACATAAATTCTAAAATATTATTTCCCTCTTTTACTTTTTCGTTCAAATACTCTTTTGTTAACTCTTTATACTCATATGCTGATTGAATATTCATAAGTACATAAGACATCTGGTTTAGTGGTTGTCGCCATTGGTGGGCTATCATACTTAGCATATCACCCATCTCTGCCATTTTTGACTGTTGAATTAACATCTTGTCTTTTTGCCTATGAGCATCAACTTGTAGGGCTACTCTTTGTTCTAAAGATTGGTTTAACTCCAAAAGAGCATCTTCTCTTAAACTAACCTCTTTTTGATACTCTTTAAAAATTGCATTTATTTTGCGAGAAAGAAGTAAAGAAAGCATAACAATTAAAAATATTATCCCAGCAGAAGCTTTTATAATAGTATCTAACTCATCATCTAGCATATTTTCAAGAGCTTTATACTTTTTTAAAGCTTCTTGATTCATTTTTAAAATATTAAAACCATATATTAGATGCCAATCAAAAGGCTCATAATATTTACTATAATAGATATATCCATTAAGATGAGTAGATGTCCATTTTGAACTTTTAGATAAATTATTGCTTATTATTTTTAAAGAATCGTTACCTAAAACTTTTCTCATTTTAGGGGAGAGATAGATTGCTTTTTTATTGTCATATAATGCTGTAAAATCTGTAGTGTCTACTGGTATCTTTTTTATTAAATCTAGCAGTTTATTTTTAAGCTCTTGCTTTTTTTGAATCTCATAAGTATTTGAACCAATATAAAGATTATTAAAACCCAATGATTTCACATATATTAGTTGCCAAGATCTGTCTTTTGCGAACCTGCTTCTTAAAAAACCAGAACCATGTTTTCTAACCTTTTGAATCTCTTCTAAAATAACACTTCTTCCATCAGCATCCTCAAAAGCTAAAATATTTTTGCTCTTAAACTTATATTTACCACTTAAAATTGAGTTACCGTTTGTGTCCATCATAAATATATGGTTTCTCTCATCATTAAAAACCATTCTCTCTAACGCATCTTCTATTCTTTGTTGTATATCTCTTTTTGATTTAGTTTTTTTATATTTATTATATATAAATACCGCAGTATTATAAGCCCTATCTACTCTTATTTTTAATTCATCTTTCATATCTTGTCTAAAAGTTTTATTTTTATAATCAAATAAAATATTTAATTGTTTTACCCACATTTCACCTTGTGATTTTTGAATATCTACATGCTCTTTTTGGCTTCTTTGTTTTGTAGTATTAAAATATGAGGTAACCTTATTTAAATAAAATGAAGTAATAAAAAAACTAGCACTTAAAACTAAGACTAATGGGACAATAACTATAAGGTATGCAATAAGCTTATTTTGTTTTAATTTCATAAACTAATTATACTCTATAAAAATTAATCCTCTTTAGCTCTACATGTAGAGCATAATTTACACAATCTAAACTTAAATAAATTAAAATATATTAAGTTTAAATTAAAAATACATAATATTTGGGTATAATTCGCGAAATACTTTAGGGGTAGGTGCCATTTTCTAGGAAAATGCTTGTATCAGCTCCTAACCAAAGGATAATGATGCAAGAAAATGCACAAGAAATAGAAGAAACACAAGAAGAAAGTACAATTACTTTTGATGATTTAGGTCTAAGTAACAATGTACTTAGAGCTGTAAAAGCTGCTGGTTTTGTAAAACCTAGCCCAATTCAAGAACAAGCAATTCCATTTGTAATAGATGGTCGTGATATAGTTGGTCAAGCACATACTGGTACTGGTAAAACAGCAGCATTTGGTCTTCCAGCACTTAGTAATATGAAAATGAATAAAGATAGTGGGGTTGAGCTTTTAGTTATTACTCCAACTCGTGAACTTGCTACTCAAGTAAGTGATGAGCTTTTCAAATATGGTCGTAACATGGGTGCTAGAACTGTTACAGTTTATGGTGGTAGCTCATACAAAAGACAACTTGACCTTATTGAGCGTGGAGCATCTGTTGTAGTTGCTACACCTGGTCGTCTACTTGACATACTTAAAAGAGGAATGTTAACTAACTTCAACCCAAGCACTGTTGTATTAGATGAAGCTGATGAGATGCTAGACATGGGATTTTTAGAAGATATTAATGAAATATTTTCATACCTTCCATCAAACCGTCAAACTCTACTTTTCTCAGCAACTATGCCTAAACCAATCAAGCTTCTAGCTGAGAGAATTTTAGATAATCCTGAATTTATCTCTATTACTAAGGGTGAGACTACAAACACTGATATCTCTCAAGAGTATTATGTAATTGAAGAGAGTGAAAGAGATGATGCAATTATTCGTCTTATGGATTCTGAAGAGACTAAAAAAGCAGTTGTATTTTGTAGAACAAAATCAGAAGTTGACCGTCTTTCAAATGTTTTAAGCAATGCTGGTTACTTAGCAAATGGTCTTCATGGAGATATGGAGCAACGCCAACGCGAGACAGTTATTAAAGGTTTTAAACAAAACTCTGTAAAAGTACTTGTTGCTACTGATGTTGCTGCTCGTGGTATACATGTAGATAACATCTCTCATGTTTTCAACTACCATATTCCTTTTGATCCAGAGTCTTATGTTCACCGTATTGGTCGTACTGGTCGTGCTGGAACTAAGGGTAAGGCTATCACTTTACTTACTCCTTTAGAGTTCAAAGAACTTCAAAGAATTAAAAATAAAGTTGGAACAACTATGCAATTAGCATTTGTACCAAGTAAAAATGATTTAAAAGAGAGTAGCTTAAAAACTGTAGTTAAAAGCATTGAAAATCATAAAATATATGATGAAGCTCATAAAGTGCTAGATATGTTAAAAGAAGACATAGACGAAGAGACTATGCTATTTAAACTAATTTCTATGATTTTAGATAAACAATCAGTAGCTGGTCCAAACAATATTGGTATTCCAGCTGATAAACTTGAGGCTATCTTAGAAAGAGCTGCTAAACGCGGTGACTCAAGAGGTCGTGGTCGTGGTGGAAGACACTCAAGAGCAAGAAATCGCTCTGGTGGTGGATCTCGTGATAGAAACCGTTCTGGCGGAAATGGTGGCGGTGGATACCGTGGTAACCGTTCTGGCGGCGGAGATAGAAACCGTAACCGTAGTAGAGACTAATCTCTAAAAAAGTGATGGGTTGATTTTATCTTCCCATTGCTCTTGGCTTTTATTTAAAACCAAGCTATTATTCATAAAAATTTCCAACTCTTTTATATTTGTTAAATTTATTATATCTTTTGGCAATGATGTCAAATTATTACTTCCTATATTTAAACATTCAAGATTATTTAAAACACAAATTGCATCATTTAATTTACTTAAGTTATTTCCCCATAAAGATAATTTTTTTAGATTTTTTAGATTTTCTATCTCATCTGGTATGGTATCAATATAATTTCCTCCAAAATCCAACAACTCCAATCTCTTAAATAAAGCTATATCACTTGGAATACTACTAAGATTATTTTTTGACAATATAAGTTCTTTTAAAGAGCTAAGATTGTTTAACTCATTAGTAAAATTTGTGATTTTATTGTTTGAAAGGTTGAGATTTAAAAGTAAATCTAAATTTAAAATACTTTTTGGAAAATGACTAAAAGAATTAAAAGATAGATTTAGAGTTTGTAAAACCTTAAATTCTTTAAATGAACTAGGTAATTCTTCTAAATTATTATATGATAAATCTAGCAATTTTAAGCTCTTTAATTTAGCAATCTCCTCTGGAATATTAGATAAATTATTGTAAGAAAGATTTAACTCCTCTAAGTTGCTTAGATAAGAGAGTTCACTAGATACACTTCTCAACTCAAGCTTACTAAGATTTAATTTTTTTAATCTTTTTAATTTTTCAATATTTCTTGGTAATATATTTTGAGTTATTTTATATTTATCTGCCCATTTAAAAAGTTGTTTTATCCATTCATCTTGTGCATTATTATTTGAACTTTTTGACACCTCTTTAAGAGTGTTTAATTGTTCTTGCAATGATTGTTTTAATGATGAAAAATATTCGTCCATATTATCTATTTCAAAAATAAAGCTATTTTTTTCATCATTTTTAATCTCATTAATTTCTTGTAAAATATTTTTAAGAAGAAATTTAATATTTTTAATATCTTTTTTTATACTATCAATATCCTCAACTTCAACTTCATCTTTTTTAAAAATATTAGCACCCTCTAAAAAGGAGAAAATCTCTTGTAATTTATTTAGATTTTTATTTTTATATGCCTCATTTAACTCTTTAAAAACCTCTTGTGCATCTTCTAACTTAAACTCATCAACCATGTCTGGATGACAAAGTTTAGATGCTTTTTTATAAATATATTTAAGCTCTTTTTCCTCTTGAGAATTTAGGTCAAATTTAGTAGTTTTCAGATCACTATAAGATTTTGAAAACTCCTTATAATCTGAAAATGCCTCTTCATAATTATATTTTTTATCTTTAATATTTAACTGTTGTATTGATAACTTTATATTTTGTAGCGTTAGTTGAGTTTGTTTAATATTATTTTTATTTACAAGCAGTTCCTCTTTTATATTTTGTATTACAAAATCATTAGCCATACAAAGTTGCTCTAGTAGTTCGTTTTGATATTTTTTCAACTGATTAAGAGAATCTTTTTTTTCTTTAAATAACTTCATTAAATCATCATAATATGACTTAAAAGATATAAACTCTTTTTTAAACTGCTTTATTCGCAACCTTAAAATTTCATCAAGAATAAGATGAAATTCCTGAGTATATCTAGTGTTAAAATCATCTATTTTTTTTAAATATTTTGATTTTTTAGTATTTAATTTTCGTAGTGAGATTTTATACTGTTGTAGTTTTAGTTTTAACTCTTGTGATTCATATAAAACTATTGATGCTTTATTATTTATTTCCATATTATAATCGAGTTCATCCAAGCACATTCATTTGGAATTTTTCTAATAAAATTCTCTGATATTCTTAAGCGTCTTAAATCACTTAAATCACAAATCTCAACAGGCAAAGTACTAAGCCTATTTTTCAATAAATCCAAATCTATTAGATTTGTAAGCTTAGCTATTTGAGGTGGAAGATCTTCTATTAGATTATTATATAAATCTAAATTAACCAACTTTTCAAGTTGTTGAATCTCTTGTGGTATTTTTGCTATTTGATTACCATATGAGTAGAGTTCTTCTAAATTATACAAAGAAAAAAGGCTCATTGGTATATCTTTTATAATATTATTTGATATATTTAGTATTTTTAAATTTACAAGTTTATACAATTCATCTGGCAAAGAACTTAGCATATTATCATAAAGATTCAACTCATAAAGTGATACAAGTTCACATATCTCTTTTGGAATAGATATTAAATTTTTACCCGATAAATCAACTCTTTGAACTAAAATAAGATCTCTAATATTACGAGGTATAATACTATCTTCTATCTCATTAATATCAGCCCATTTCCACAACTCTTCAAACCACAAGTAAGTGTCTGCAACTTGAATATCTTTTTTTAATATTTTATTGCTTAAGGCATGTAAATTTTTAGCATTATACACACTAATACTTTTTGAGTTACTTGTTACTAAAGTATTGCTTTTATGCATATTATTCCTAGAATATTAATGAAACTAATATTGAGTAATCATAACAATTTTTTCTTTAAAATTTAGTTATAATGTAAAAAATTATAAGAAAAGATATATTATGATAATTTATGAAGATACACAAATTTATGTAGAAGTTCAAAAGTCTGAAATTCCTTGGCTAAAAATATTTACAAAAGAGGAGTACAAAGAGCTTGGTGATTTACCAAAAAGTTTACGCACTAGACTTTGGGATGTTTATGATATAGTTGAGTTTGAGATGAAAAGCTACTATAATCCAACAAAAATAAATCTTGCATCTTTTGCAAATATGTTACCTAGAGTCCATCTACATGTAATGGCTAGATATGAAAACGATAGCTACTTTCCAAATCCAATATGGGGTGAAAAACTTCGTAATGCAAACTTAACATTGCCAGATGAAAAAGTATTTTATGACAGATTACAAAAGGCACTAAATAGGTTATAGTGATGTTTAAATATTCAATTAAAACAAATATATTAACAACTTTTTTAATCCTTATGGGGATGATAACCGTACTTATACTAAGTTCACAATACTACTTTAATAAAAAACTTGCAATAGAAGCAACCGAGCGTATCTTTATACATTTAGCAAAAAACACAACTTCAAGGCTAAATAATGCTTCACATAATATTGAAATTATTTTAAAAGAAAATATAAATAATCCAAATTTTAAAACTGAAATAAAATTTGATATTAAAAACAAAGCATTGCATGATTTAACTCAGCTAATGCGAATCCATACAGATATCCATGCCATGTATATTACCCATAAAGATGGCTCATTTTATGAAGTTATTAATTTTAATAATAAAAAAAATCTTTGTAATACTACAAAAGTTCCACTAAATACAGATTGGGTAGCACTAATTGCAAAAGATAAAAAAACACAATATATTTACTATGATAAAAATTTAAATCCTATATCTAAAGTATATGTAAATAAATCATATGATGCACATTCTAGACCATGGTACAAAGCAGCTATGCGCTCAAATAAATCTATAAGTACAAAACCATATGCCTTTGAAAATACGCAATATAAAGGTATTACTTTTGCTGTAAAACTTAAACAAAGCTCTAGTATTTTTGCTATAGATTACACAATGAATGATCTGTCTAAATTACTTAAATCACAAAAATCTGCCAATAATTTAGAGCTTTTTATATTTAATAAGGAGGGTGAAGTTTTTGCTTCATCTATGAAAAATCATACAATGATGCAAAAGGAGATAATGGATAATTTCTCCCAAAAGAATATAAAAAAAATAATAAAATATAATAAAGATTCTAAACAATATTTTGCAATTTATAGTAGATTAAAAAGTAAAGATGCGTATTTAGGAATAAGTCTTAATTCTGAAAAATTATTTGAACCTTTTTTGCAAAATATAAAATATTCACTATCGCTATCATTGATTTTTTTGTTGTTATCCATACCAATAATTTTTTACGCAACGACTATTATTGTGCGTCCAATTAAAGCACTAATAAAAGAAAATATAAAAATTAAAGATAGAAATTTTGAAGAGGTTCAAAGCATAGAAACTAATATAATAGAGTTTTGGGATTTATCACAATCACTACTTAGTATGTCTAAAAATATTCAATCATTTCAAAAATCACAAGAGGAATTACTTGATTCTATTGTAAAACTAATAGCTGAAGCAATTGATACAAAATCTCACTATACTGGAACTCATTGTGAGCGAGTACCAGAGATTGCACAGATGCTTGTAAATGAAGTAAACAACTCAAATGAAGATGTATTTAAAGATTTTAAACTCAATTCCAAAGATGAGTTGCGTGAATTTGAAATAGCGGCTTGGCTTCATGACTGCGGTAAAGTTACAACTCCAGAATATGTAATAGATAAATCAACAAAATTAGAAACTATAAATAACCGTATTCACGAGATTCGCACAAGATTTGAAGTACTTTGGCGTGATGCTCAAATAACTTACCTAACTTCACAATTAGCTGGAGCAAATAAAGAAGATGCACTAAAAGCTCTACATGTAGAGCAAGAGAAACTTCAAGATGATTTTGCCTTTATCGCTAATGCAAATATTGGCGGTGAATTTATGGATGAGTCAAAACAAAATCGCATAAAAGAGTTAGCGCAAATCACATGGATACAAAATTTTGACGATAAATTAGGTCTAGGTGAGATAGAACTACTTAGATATAAAGATAGAAAAACTTCTAAACTTCCAGCAATACAATATCTACTAAGCGATAAAAAAGAGCATATAATTGTTAGGGAACATTTTGATTATGAAGATTATAAAAAAGCAGGATTTAAAGAGGATGTTCCAGAGTATCTTTATAACTATGGGGAGATTTATAATCTTTGCATTGCAAAAGGTACACTTAGCACGGAGGAGAGGTATAAGATTAATGAGCATGTAATTATGAGTATTAAAATGCTTGAAAAGATTCCATTTCCAGCAAGATTAAGTCGTGTACCTGAATATGCTGGAACTCATCATGAAACATTAGTTGGAGATGGTTATCCAAGACAACTATCAGCTAAAGATTTATCTATTCCATCAAAAATCATGGCAATAGCCGATATTTTTGAGGCACTTACAGCATCAGATAGACCATATAAAAAGGCAAAAACATTAAGTGAGTCCATAAAGATTATGAGTTTTATGGTAAAAGATAAACATATTGATGAAGATTTATTTAAATTATTTTTAAAAACATCCCTACATGTAGAGTATGCTAAAAAATATTTAAAAGCTCAACAGATTGATGAAGTAGATTTAAAAAAGTATCTTTAATAGATACTTTTTATTTTATTGGTGAGAATGGAATTAAAGCACTTCCCCAAGTTAAGCCACCACCAAAGGCATCTAACAACATTAGTTCGCCTTTTTTAAGTATGCCTTGCTCATAAATATCATTTATAGCCATAGGGATTGATGCACCAGAAGTGTTAC
>Ga0256827_10000675_pt1 | contig 21345 bp, 19 predicted proteins | sample CV84metaG_FD_185977 | JGI IMG/M metagenome (GOLD analysis project Ga0256827, IMG submission 185977) | Hydrothermal vent microbial communities from East Pacific Rise, Pacific Ocean - CV84 | ecosystem: Environmental > Aquatic > Marine > Hydrothermal vents | place: Pacific Ocean: East Pacific Rise... | reverse complement strand
CTCTACTCTTCAAAAAATAGTTCAATTTGGATTGGGTGGCAAATTAGACTTGTCAATAAGATTATAAATTTTGACGGTTAAAGTTTTATCACATAAGAAAGTGCTTTATACAGCACTATTCTATAAATCAATAGCTTAAATTTTCATTATTGCATAAATAAGTGCTTTATATAGCACTATTAGTTGTGTTTATAATTATTTATTGTATTTTTGCATAAATAAGAGCTTTATGATGCACTTTGAAGAGTTAATTAGTACAATAAAGAAACGTAGAGAAATAATGCAAATAACCCAAGAGAGTTTGGCAGAATTATCGGGTGTGGGCTTGAGAACATTAAAAGAATTTGAAAGGGGAAAAGGAAATCCCAGATTGCAAACAATTCAGAAATTAGCTAATGCTTTAGGAATGGAAATTAGCTTGAAGGTTAAAGATATTACTATTAAATGAGACAGGCTTCAATACTATACAAAGGTGAAAATGCCGGAATATTAACTCAATATGATGATGGCTCGTATTCTTTTCGCTATAACGATATTTGGATGTCAAATAATAATAAACCAAGTATTAGCCTGACTTTGCCAAAAATTAAACAAGAGTATAAATCACAGTTTATGTTTCCTTTTTTTTATAATATGCTTCCAGAAGGTTCTAACAAACAGCTTATTTGTAAGCATAAAAGAATTGATGAAGATGATTATTTTAGTTTGTTGATTAATATTGCCAACAATGACAGTATAGGAGCCGTAAAAGTTTTAAAAATATAATAAATGACTTTGCCTGAAATAAAATATTGTCCTGGGACATTAGCTGAAGGTTTTAATACTTATAGCAGAAGTTGTTGTAATAAATTATTTAAAGGAAAGAAAGTTTATCATATTTTACCTTATAATTCACCAACTTCTAATATTGAAACTGATGAGCTTTTTATAGAAAGTCAGAAGCGTTTATCTATTTCTGGTGTTCAAGAGAAGTTTTCGATTTTGCTTGAAAAGAATAAGTTAAGGCTTGTTGGAGAAGGAGAAATAGGTGGATATATATTAAAGCCTATTCCAAATATTGGTAAGAATAGAGATCAAATGCCGGCAAATGAACATTTAACAATGCAAATTGCCGAGCATGTTTATGGGATAGAAACAGCAAATAATGCACTTATTTTCTTTAGTAATGGTGAACCTGCGTATATTACTAAACGATTTGATTTTGATAAAGATGGAAATAAAATTGCCCAAGAAGATTTTGCCTCTCTTGCCGGAAGAACTCCGCAAAATCACGGCGAACATTATAAATATTTGGGAAATTATCTAGATATATTTCATTTGCTGAAGACTTATGTTCCTGCTTATACGGTAGAAGCTCCTAAGCTATTTAAGATTATTGTTTTCAACTATTTGTTTTCAAATGGGGATGCACATTTCAAGAATTTTTCTTTAATAGAAACTCCAATGGGCGATTTTAGATTAAGTCCTGCTTATGATTTATTGAATACTCGTATTCATATTGACGATAGAGACTTTGCTTTGGAAGATGGACTTTTGCCAAAAAACTTGGCACAAGGAAAAATAAGAAGTCAATTTGAAATTCTTGCAAAAGAAGCTAATATAATTGAGAAAGTTTATAGTAATATACTTGACACAATGGTTGATAAGTCTGATATAGTTGAAAAATTAGTAAATTCATCTTTCTTTAATGATAGAACTAAAAGAAATTATTGGCAAACTTATAAAGGGAAGTTAAATAGAATAAAGAAGATATAAGATGAGGGGTTTGATTTATTTTTTTGTAATCTTTTTTGTAATTATAGTTAAAAGTACATTTTCTCAAGCTAATAATAAGCTTGAAGTATTGGGTATTGATAGTGTATTTCTGAAATATTATTATATAATAGAAGTTAAGAGAGAAAGCAAAGATTATTATTATACTATATTATCTAAAAAGATTAATCCCAATAAAATAAACAAGATTCCTAAAAATGTTAAAAAAATTCAGCTTGGAGATTTATTAGATTTAAAATTGGAAGCAATGTATATGATAATGACTGATTTGGAAGATGTAGATAGTGTTTATGTATGGGAGTACTTTAAAAAAGATATTTATATTAATGATAGACTGTTTATTTCAAAAGATTTAGGGGTATTGCCACGTACAACCGAAAATTTGCATGGTTTGTATTATATTTCTGAGAAAACTAAATAGATTAAAGAAGAAATAATATCTTTTTTCCTTCCGCGCCTCCGCGACTTTGCGAGAGAATCCCCCCTTAAACCCCATCAAAATACCCCTTCAATTCCCCATGAGGAACAGAAATACAAATCCGTGAATATTTCTTGCTGTATTCAATATTATTCTTGGTGAAATAGTATAATCCTACGCTACCAATTTTGTGCTTAAGCAATTCTTCTTCACTCATATTTACCACTGCAAATATTCCCACAGGATATGAGTCTTTATAAAACTCCTCAGCCAACAAGCCCTTAGCTTTAAGATATTCAATATTTAAATTCATATCTTCTATAGTTTTTCTACGGAAATCTTTTCCTGCTTTTTGTCCTTCTTTGCTATCAAGAATATTGTAAACTAATAGCTGAGCAAAGGCGTTTATTCCATTTGTAGCATAAAGAATGTTAATATTTAGTTCTTCATTAAACTCTTGATTAGTAGAATGAATATAGCCCAATCGCTGACCACTTAAGCCCATTGATTTACTGAAACTATCAACAATTATTACATTCTCAAACTTTATTAGTTCAGAATAGAATGTGTCATTTTCTTCGTAAAAAAGCTTACGATATGGACTGTCCCAAATAATAGAAATATTGTTTTTGTCAAGTTCTGCAACTACTTCCAAAAGCATTTTATCGTCGTATTTATTACCAATAGGATTGTTTGGATCGCAGATTAGAACAGCTTTGCCAGATAATTCTTTTTTGTTTTCTAATAGAAAATCAAATGAGGGATAAGATGAATTCTCTACTTTATTAATCTTCATAATATTGGTATAAGCCCCCCAATAAAATTCTGGAATAAGAACTTCAGTAGTATTTAGAGTCTTAAAAACCAAATCCAAAGCATTCATGCCACCAGCGGTAACGAAAATATTATTTGAGGAAGTATGATTATGAAAATAGTATTTATTGATGGCATCACGAAGTTTCAGCAAACCAGAATTTGGAGGATAAACTTGAAGCTCTTTGGAATTGAAATCAATCAAAGGAATAACATCTGTTAAATCAATATTAGTGACAGAAGGAACGCCTCTATTCAATCTTAGATAATTTCCTCCACTTTCAGTCTCTAATTTATTAAGTAATTCTCCAATTTTCACTATTGCTGAATACTTTGCTCCACTATGCTTTGTTTTCATTGTTGTTGGGTTTTGATTATAGAACACTAATTACACTGATTTAACTGATAATCCACTGTACATGCCAAAATCTATTTAACCTATATTTTTAACGATTTTGTCATGGTTTTTGTCCCAAAAACTCATGCCAAAATCTATTTTCTGTTATCATTGTAGCCACGGGTAAGAACCCGTGGCTACATATATAGCACCCTTTCAGGCTTAGGCTAAAAAGCATTTGTAATTATTTTATCCATTATGTTAAATTGGATAAAAAGGTCAAGTTCAAGGCTTGCAACTTTTTATAAAACGCAGTATACTAACGTATATGAGTATTTGTAAAAAAGTTGCGTAACGCAGAAATTGACCTTTCTATACGATTTAAAGAGATTCTCTAAAATAGGTAGTTTAGACCAATATACAACCCACTCTTCCCATCTTGAGGATTTCCTGCCATACCATAATCAGCAGTTACTATAAAGTTATTGTTAAGGGCAAAATGTAACCCTAAACCATAGCTAATATGAAAAGCTTCATCTTGATAATTTAATTGATTTTCATACTCTTCTGGAATTCCTGTTTTATCAAATTTATGAAATTGTACAACTCTTGCAGCATCCATGAATGTACCTAAAGTAATAGTGAAATTCTGATTTAATAAAACAGTATTCACAAAGCGGTATCTCAACTCAATATTTCCGAGTACTGCACCATCGCCAACTATCCTATTTCTAAGTATACCTCTTAAAGTTTTAGCTCCACCAAGACCGTCCTGAACATCTTTTGAACGGAAATAAAAAGGCATCATATAGAATGGTATTTCGCCTCCAATAAGACCTTGATAGTTCAAACGATATGCAAAAACTAGTTTTTTTGGAAATAATGTAAAATATTGTCTGTGAGTTAATGAAAGTTTATAATAACTAAAATTATTTCCTAAAAAACCTGGCGCTGAAATAATCATTGCTTCCGACCATATTCCTTTTTGAGGACTAGCATCATTATCTCTAGTATCGTAAACTAAACCAAGCTTAACCAAAGTAGTATTACCTCCATCTTTTTGGTCTTGAGGTATTACTCCCCAATTTACATAAGCATCATAAATAGATGTGTCTTGAAGTTTATCTGCTTCATCTTTACCTTCATTCAGTTTATCTACATCAACACTTGAAATTTTCATTCCAAAATACGAAAGTCCACCAAACCAACGAAGGTTTTTAATAGGCGTTTTCCCTTGAAAATCAGCTCTTAAACGCAATAATTTCCTATCGTGATTATAGTATAAACGAGATAGGTAATTTGCTGTATCGTTTTGGTCAAGATATTCTTGTCCAAAATACGATTGATAACCATTAAAGCCGTAGAAATTAAGTGCTTGTTCAGTTAGGTAACTAGCTTCTAATGTCATTCTTCCATTTGGAATAAGTGTTCTGTTATCATAAATAAGCATATTTTTTCCACTGCCTTTTGTTGTTCGAGACCATTCTACATATAAAGAGTGATTATAGTTTGGGTAATTTGATCCATCACCATAATGGTAAATATTTAGAATAATACCATAAAGAAATCCTAAGTCTGAACTATACGCAATGGCGGGTACTCCTCCAAAGTTCCAACCCTTCTTTACTTTTGACGTGGCAAGGTCTTTTTCTCCCGCAGGATGTGCATTATTTGTAGTGTCGGTTTGGGCAAATAGATTACTGCTAATAAAAATTGCTGTAATGATAATCGAAAAACTCAGTAGTCGTTTAAGCATAAAATGTGATTTTTAGTAATAATATGTACAAAACTAATTATTTTAGTGATACTTGCAAATGCTTTTGCTAAATTTGTGGAATAATTAATAATTAAGATTATGAAGAGTTTTATTAAAATGTTAGTTTATTTGCTAGTTTTTGTGGCAATTGTATTTGGAGGATTTCTTCTGTATATGACTTTAGATGATTATAGTCCAGAGTATAAAACTGTAATCTCAGAAAATAGTAATCCAACAGTTATTGCTGATTCAGCGGAACTAAATCTATTTTCATGGAATATTGGCTATTGTGGATTGAATAAAGAAATGGATTTTTTCTATAGTGGAGGTACTCAAGTTTATCCTGATAAAGATGTTGTTTTCGCAAATGTTGAAGGAGTAAAAAATCAAGTTAATGAGGTTCAGCCCATTGATTTTATGTTGTTTCAAGAGGTTGACAAATCTTCTTTAAGATCGCATTTTACAAATCAAGTTGATACATTGAGCAATATGTTTAGGAATTATTCTTCAACTTTTGCAAAAAATTATGATGTTGCATTTGTTCCGATGCCTTTGTCAAAGCCAATGGGAAGTGTAAATAGTGGACTATTGACTATCAGTAAATACATTCCAATTAGCAGTGTTAGATATTCTTATGAAGGTAATTTTGTTTGGCCAAAAGCTTTGTTTATGTTAGATAGGTGTTATATGGTAAATAGATATAAGTTGAGTAATGGAAAGCAATTACTTATGATAAATACACATAATTCGGCTTATGATACTGGAGGTTTGCGTAAGGCACAAATGATTCAAATTAGAGAATTTGTTAAAAAAGAATATGAGCTTGGAAATTATATAATTGTTGGTGGTGATTGGAATCAATGTGCTCCAGGTTTTAAAGATAGATTTTCAAAAGATAAAATGGATTTTGATAGTAAACTGGATATTGAAGAAGGGTTTATGTCTGATGGTTGGACTTGGTTTTATGATAATAGAGAGCCCACTAATAGGAGAAATAAAATAGATTATAAGCAAGGAATAACAGCGACTACAGTCATAGATTTTTTTCTGCTTTCTCCAAATATTGAAGCTAACGATATTCAGAATATTTCAAATGGATTTACATATTCTGATCATCAACCCGTAAAAGCTTCTGTAAAGTTAATATCTAAATAATATGATAATACTACGTTTAATACGAGAGAGTTATTTGTTTGCAGTACAGAGTCTTTTAGCGAATAAGTTGCAGACAACTCTTTCTTTGCTAGGTATTACAATTGGTATTTTCTCTGTAATAACGGTATTCACATTAATTGATTCTTTGGAGTATAAGATTAAGAGTTCAATAAATAGCTTAGGTGATGAGATAATCTATATTCAAAAGTGGCCTTGGATTTTTGGTGATTTTCCTTGGTGGAAGTATTATCAACGTCCAGAACCAAGTTTGAAAGATGTAAAGGTTTTGAAGCAAAGGGTAAAAGGAGTTAATAGCGTTGTTTATATGTCGGGAGTTAATCGTTCCATACAGTATGATGACAAAAGGATAGAAAGTGCAACTATTTTAGGTGCTTCTTATGAATATGATGAAATATTCAATTTTGAAGTATCAGAAGGAAGGTATTTTTCAGCTAATGAAGCTGCTTCTGGTAAGGCTGTTGCTGTGATTGGTGCAGATATTTCAGAAGCCTTGTTCCCTCAAAAGGATCCTATAGGAAAGAAAATTAAGATTTTTGGTAAGAAATTGCAAGTGATTGGAGTTTTTAAGAAAGAGGGTGAAAGCATGTTTAGTCAATCACACGACAATAGGGTTTTAGTTTCAATTAATTTTGCAAGAAATGTTATTAATCTTAGGTCTGGTAGGGCTAATCCTTCTATTGCTGTAATCCCAGTAGAGGGAATGTCTAAAGATTTATTGAAAGATAATATTCGATCTGTTTTGCGTGCGGCACATAGGTTAAAGCCTGCTCAGGATGATGATTTTTCTTTGAATGAGATTTCAACTATTAGTAATGGCTTTGATGGAATATTTAAGTCTATTGGTTTGGCAGGGTGGTTTATAGGTGGCTTAAGTCTATTGGTTGGAGGTTTTGGAATAGCAAATATTATGTTTGTAACAGTAAGAGAAAGAACTAGCCAAATTGGTATACAAAAAGCTATTGGAGCAAAAAATTTCTTTATTTTGTTTCAGTTTTTATTTGAAAGTGTATTTTTGTCGCTTTTTGGAGGCTTTGTAGGTATTATTATTGTTTCAATTGGAGTTCTTATCTCAAGATTAGTTTTCGATTTTGAATTAATAATGAGTTTTAGTAATATTATTTTAGGTATTTTAGTGTCACTTTTTATTGGTTTGGCAGCTGGTTTAATTCCTGCTTATTTAGCGTCGAAAATGAGCCCTGTGGAAGCGATGAGAAGTGTGTAGATAATTATTAATTAAGAATTACTAATTATAAATTAAGAATATGTAATTACTCAGTCTGACGAATTACAAACAATAAACAACAAACCAAGAATAATGAACAAAGAATAACAAACATAACAACATATTAACATAAAACATTATATCTTATGAAACTTATCGCAATTATATTATTATGCTTTTTTGGATGGTTTAGTGGAACACCATTTAAGCAGATTGATGCTACAGAGCAAACAACAATGGGAGGAAGACAAGAAAGTGGTAAATCTGTTAATTACTCAATTAAATTTGTGGTAAAGCATTCGTCAACTAAACTTGAGTTTAATGATTTATGGTTAGGCGTTGATAATGTGGATATTTATTTGAGAAAAGCTGATGGGTCTTTTTTATTGAATAATCAGTTTGAAAAAGGTGATACTGTTTTAGTTGTTGCTTATAAGAGGTATTTACCAAACAAAGGAGGAATTTTAGAGCTTAAAAAAGAACACCCTGACAAGTCAGTACCAAAGGAATATGAAGGCAGTGCAATCTTGAAATATACTCTCAAGGGAAAAACTAAGTATTATATTATACCTGAGTTTAAGAAATTATCCAAAGTAAATATGCCATAATTACGTTAGTAAATAATTATATAATTTATTGTTTATGGCTACTACCATTAAATCAAATAATTATAGCATTGCATTTATTGTCCTCACGAGCTTGTTTTTCATGTGGGGATTTTTTACTGTGCTCAATGATATTCTTATTCCTCATTTAAAGTCAGTTTTTGAACTAACGCACTTTATGGCGATGATGGTTCAATTCGCATTTTTTGGAGCATATTTCGTTGGTTCATTAATATATTTTCTTATATCAGTCTCTGTTGGTGACCCAATTAATAAGATTGGTTATAAGGTTGGGATTATGCTAGGTTTATTTGTATCAGCTTTAGGTTCTGGGCTTTTTTATCCAGCAACTATTATTGGACAATATTGGTTTTATCTTATGGCTTTATTTATTGTAGGTCTGGGTTTTACAATATTGCAAATAGCTGCTAATCCATATGTTGCAATACTTGGTTCGCCAGAAACTGCCTCAAGTAGATTAAATTTAGCACAAGGTTTTAATTCTTTGGGAACTACTATAGGACCGATTATTGGAGGTTATTTAATATTTCACTATTTCGCAGGAATAGCTGCTGTTAAGATTCCTTATCTGATATATGCGGGAATATTTCTTCTATTAGCAATTGTTATTTCAGTTGTTAAACTTCCACGATTTACAAATCCTGAAGAAAAAGTAGATGGTTTTGGTGCTTTAAAACATCAGAATCTTGTTCTTGGAGTAGTTGCTATCTTTATGTATGTGGGTGCGGAGGTTAGCATTGGTAGTATTCTTATTAGTTTTCTTGGTTTAGATGAAATTGCTGGACTAAGTGATGTCGATGCTAGTCAGTATCTTTCTTATTATTGGGGAGGACTTATGATTGGTCGCTTTTTGGGTGCAGTTTCCTTGAGTAATATTGAGAATAAGAATCTGAAAGTATTGCTAATGCTTGGCATTCCAACTATTGCATTTACAGTTATTGCAATGGTGGTAAGTGTTAATATCGCTGCTATTTATTCAATATTTCTTGTTTTAAACCTTCTTGCTTTTTATCTTGGTAATTCTAAAAGCAGTAGAACTCTAATGCTATTCTCATTAGTAATAATTGCATTACTGTTAGTAGCATTAGGTTTTAATGGAAGTATTGCAATGTGGGCAATTATTGGAGTTGGATTGTTCAATTCCATTATGTGGTCAAATATATTCACTTTGGCAATTGATGGTTTAGGGAAATATACTAGTCAAGGTTCATCAATGCTTGTAATGGCAATACTTGGTGGTGCTATTATTCCTCCAATTCAAGGTGCTGTTGCCGATGTTATTGGCGTTCATTTGTCATTCATTGTTCCTGTGTTTAGTTATGCTTATTTGGCTTTTTATGGGTGGAAAATGGGAGTGAGGAAGACTAAAAGCTAAAGTGAAAAGTATAAAGGCTAAATGAAAAAGTTTACAAGGAACAACAAACAAGAAATGACAAATAACTAACATCAATCGAATGAAAAAACTAATCCTAACTCTATTACTAATCCCTCTTTTTTATTCTTGCACAACCAACAAAAGCGAGAAACTAACATCTTACGTAAATACTTTTATTGGTACTGGCGGGCACGGTCATACTTATCCTGGGGCTAGTTTGCCTTTTGGAATGGTGCAATTGAGCCCAGATACTCGACTAACAGGTTGGGATGGTTGCTCGGCTTATCATTATTCCGATTCTGTTATTTATGGGTTTTCGCATACTCATCTCAGTGGAACAGGTATTTCAGATTATGGAGATATATTACTAATGCCTACAACAGAGAAATACTCTTTTGAGAATGGCAATGGAGAATATGGCTTTGAATCTGGTTTTAGTCATTCTTCTGAAGTTGCCGAACCTGCTTATTATAAGGTTGATTTAGATAGATATGATATAAAAGCAGAGCTTACTGCTACTGAGAGAACAGGAATGCATAAATATACTTTTCCAAAGGATGCTAAGCAAAAGATAGTATTAGATTTAAAACATAGAGATATTGTCATTAGTTCTAGTTTAAAAGTAAATAGTAAAAATGAAATTGTTGGATATAGAGTCTCAAGGGCTTGGGCTCAAGAGCAGTATGTTTACTTTGTGGCTCAGTTTTCCAAAGATTTTTCTAAAGTTGATATTATTGAGAATGATAGTTTGAAAGAAGGATTGATAGAATCTAAATCAAAAAAAATTCAAGCAATTCTCCACTTTGAGAATAATAAGAATGATGAAATAATTGTGAAAGTAGGAATATCGGCTGTGAGTATTGAAGGTGCTAGAAAGAATTTGGAAGCTGAAAATCCTAATTGGAATTTTGAAGAAATTAAGCAGAAAGCACAACAGAAATGGGAGGATGAACTTAGTAAAATTGAAGTTGAAGGAGGAACAAAAGACCAAAAAATAATTTTCTATACTTCACTTTATCATTCGTTTCTAAATCCAAATATATTTATGGATGTTGATGGCAAATATCGTGGAACAGATATGAAAATTCATCAGTCCAAAGACTTTACAAATTATACAGTATTCTCTCTTTGGGATACTTTCAGAGCTACTCATCCTCTTTTTACTATTACCCAACAAAAACGAACTGCTGATTTTATTAAAACATTCTTGCATCAATACGATAATGGTGGTCAATTACCTGTTTGGGAACTTGCTGGTAATTATACTGGCTGTATGATTGGATATCATTCTATTCCTGTAATTGCTGATGCTTATATGAAAGGAATTACTGATTTTGATATCAACAAAGCCTTTGAAGCTATGAAACATAGTGCTGATATGAATCATCTTGGACTTGATGCTTATAAAAATTACGGTTTTATTTCCATTAATGATGAAGCAGAATCGGTTTCTAAAACCTTAGAATATGCTTATGACGATTGGTGTATTGCTCAGATTGCCAAATCATTGGGCGAGAATGAGGATTATGAAAGATTTATTAAAAGAGCACAATCTTATAAAAATATTTTCAATCCTGAAACTGGATTTATGCAGCCCAAAAAGGATAATGTTTGGAAGTCACCATTTGATCCACGAGAGGTAGATTTTAATTTCACCGAAGCCAATTCGTGGCAGTATAGTTTTTTTGTTCCCCAAGATATTCAAGGCTTGATAAAACTACATGGTGGCGATAATGCTTTCACTAAAAAACTTGATGCATTATTCAATGCTGATTCTGAAACATCTGGTCGTCATCAGTCTGATATTACTGGACTTATTGGGCAGTATGCCCATGGAAATGAGCCTAGTCATCACATGGCTTATCTATACAACTACGCAGGGAAACCTTGGAAAGCTCAGAAGATTCTTCGTAAAATTATGGATGAACTTTATACCAACGAGGCTGATGGGCTGAGTGGTAATGAAGATTGTGGACAAATGTCGAGCTGGTATGTGATGAGTGCATTGGGAATTTATTCTGTTAGTCCAGGAAATGTGGAATATGTTATTGGAACTCCTTTGTTTGAAAAGTCAACAATCAATTTGGAGAATGAGAAACAGTTTGTAATAGAGGCGAAAGGTGTTTCTGAGAAGAATATTTATGTGCAATCGGCTTTGCTTAACGGAAAAGAATATTCTAAGAGTTATATTACTCATAACGAAATAATGAGTGGTGGCAGTTTAGTTCTGACAATGGGAGAGAAGCCAAACAAAAATTGGGGAGTGAATAAAGAATATCGACCACATTCTGAAATAACTGACAATCAAATACAAATAGCACCCTATGTTGTTGCAGCTTCCAAAACTTTTTTCGATTCTTTGAAGATTGAGATTAAATCATCAAATAAAGATGCAGAGATATATTTCACTCTTGATGGGAGTATTCCAAACAAAGAAAGTAGTAAATTTGAAAAGCCAATAATAATTAGTGAAAGTACAAGCATTAAATTTGTGGCATATTCCAAAGACTTACCGGCTTCTAAAGTATTGGAAAGTAGTTTTGTGAAAGTACCCAAAAACAGAAAGATAAAGCTTATCTCCAAATATGGAAAGCAATATTCTGCCGGTGGTGATTATGCTTTAATTGATAATATTAGAGGAGGAAAAGACTTTAGAGATGGAAGTTGGCAGGGCTTTGATGGACAAGATTTTGAGGCAATAGTTGATTTAGGTAAAAAGCAGAAAATAAATTCTATAAGTACAGGATTTCTGCAATCAAGTCGTTCTTGGATATTTATGCCAAAGCAAGTGGAGTATTTTGTTTCCAATGATGGAAAAAACTTTACTTCTGCTGGAATAATAAAGAATACTGTTGCTGATACTGAAAGTGAGACTGTAATTAGAGAATTTAGTGTTAAACTACCCAAAACCACAGCGAGATATATTAAAGTTATAGCAAAGAATTACGGAAAACTACCTGATTGGCATCTTGGTGCTGGGGGGGATTCTTGGGTTTTTGTTGATGAGATTGTTGTAGAATAATTATTAGGATTGGGCTTAGCCCAATCCTAATAATTAGTAATTAAAGACTCATAAGGAATATTCATTTTATCATGTAAATTCCGAATCATATTAAGAGTAAGTTTTCTTTTTCTATTAAAAATCTCTGAAACTCTACTTTTATATCCAATAATTTGAGCTAAATCTTTATTTGTCATTTGCATTTGTTCCATTCTAAATTTAATAGCCTCAATTGGGTCCGGTGCTTCAATAGGATATTTTTCATCCTCATATTTCTCAATTAAAATAGATAGTAATTCAGCTTCATCACCCTCTTTGGAATCTATTGGTGCATGAAATATTTCTTCCAGTCTTTTCAATGACTTATTATAATCTTCTTCTGTTTTTATTGCTTTAATCTCCATAATATTATATTTTATTTGCATCTATTTTATTATAATCAGTATGAGTTCCTATAAATCGTATGAAAACCCAATGTCGTAAATAGTTTATTTCAACAATTAATCGATATTTACCGCCAACTATATCAAATACAACCCTTCCTTGTTTTAGAATACTTGCTTTAGAATATTCTGCTTTAATATCAGTTGGAGTATTCCAATTTGCTTTTGATGCTTCTTTATACCAAGTTTTGAGTTGTTCTTCAGCATCATTATGCTTCTCCCAGAATTCTCTTAAAATCTTCTTTGCAATTACTCTCATTTGATAATTATATTTATGCAAAGGTAACGAAATTACCAATATGGTAACAATTTAATTATTTTGATGTTTTTGATGAGATTGTGGTATCCTAATTAAGCTATATTTGCAATAGAAAATAGGCATACCTTATTTACTATAATTAATAATATATTATGAGCAAAAAACTTTTCCTGCTAGATGCTATGGCTTTGATTTACAGAGCATATTTTGCATTTGGACGTAATCCAAGAATAAATTCTAATGGCCTTAATACATCAGCAATGTTAGGCTTTACCAATACTTTGTTGGAAGTAATTAAAAGTCAGAAACCAACACATATTGCTGTTGTTTTTGATACTAAGGTTGCCACACATCGCCATATTGAATTTCCGGAGTATAAGGCTCATAGAGATGCTATGCCAGAGGAGTTATCGGCTTCGTTGCCATATATTGATAAAATACTAGAAGCATTTAATATTCCTAAATTGTATGCTGATGGTTTTGAAGCTGATGATGTAATAGGTACGTTGGCTAAGAAGGCAGAAAAGGAAGGATTCACTACTTTTATGATGACTCCTGATAAGGATTTTGCTCAGCTTGTAAGTGAGAATATCTTTATGTATAAGCCTGGTAGAATGGGAAACCCTGCTGAGGTACTTGGTATTAAAGAAGTTCAAGAGAAGTTTAATGTAGAACGTCCAGAACAGGTAATTGATATTCTTGGTCTATGGGGAGATGCTGCTGACAATATTCCTGGAATACCTGGTATTGGAGAGAAAAGAGCCAAAGAGTTTATCGGTAAATATGGAAGTGTAGAAGGCTTAATTGAGCATACCGATGAACTTAAAGGTAAGATGAAGGAAAATGTGATAAATTTTGCTCAGCAGGGTTTGGATTCCAAAAGACTTGCTACTATTGTTCTTGATGCTCCTGTAGAATTAGATGAAGATTTATTCAAATATCAACAACCTGATTATGATAAGCTTAAAGAACTTTTTGATGAACTAGAGTTTAGAACCCTTGCCAAAAGAATTTTTACAGATTTGAGTGTAAAAGAAGCTGAAAATAAAACTGCTGAAACTAAAGAGAATGAAACTTTAGATATGTTTGCTGTTTTGGAAGAGGAGGCCCCTGGAACTTCTGGAGTGGCAACTTTGGAAGTTATGGCTGATCTGAAAAGTAATTATTCCATTGTTGAGAAAGAGCACGAAGTAAAAAGATTAATTCAGAATCTTAAAAAACAAAAATATTTTGCAATTCATCTTATTACTACCAATAGTAATCCTCATGAAGCAGAGTTAGCAGGGATTGCTTTTTCTTGGAAAAAGTCTGAATCTTATTTTATGCCTTTGCCTGAGTATTATGAGGAAGGGGTTGAGTTGTTAGCACAGTTTATGAATGTATTCTCAAATAGTAATTCTCAAATAATTGGCTTCGATTTAAAATATATTGTCTCTGTTTTGAAATGGTATAAGCTCGAAGTTAAAACACAGTTCTTCGATATAATGCTTGCTCATTATCTTATTGAGCCGGATATGAAACACGATTTGAGTTTGCTTGCAGAAAATGAGTTGAGCTATAAAATTATGGTTTCTGATGAACTTCTTGGGCGCAAATCGGAAGCGGCAAAACGACTTAAGACTACTAAGTTTACTTTTAGAGAGGTAAAACCAGAACATACGATGCAGTATGCTTGTCAGAGAACAGATATTATTCTTCAACTTAAAGAATTATTCTATAATAAACTCAAAGAAACAGAAACTCTAAAGCTTTATGAGGAAGTGGAAATCCCACTTTTGGTAGTGCTTGCAGCAGTGGAAACTCAGGGAGTAAATTTTGATATAAAAGCAATGACAGATTATTCTCTTGTTCTTGATAACAGAATAAAAGAAATTGAGCAAAATATTTACTCATTAGCTAATCACTCTTTTAATATTGCTTCTCCAAAGCAGTTGGGAGTTGTACTGTTTGAAGAATTGAAGATTACTGATAAACCTAAACTTACGAAAACTAAACAATATAAGACGGGAGAAGAAATATTAGTTAAACTTAAGAAAAAACATGAGATAATTGATTTTATTCTTGAATATAGAACTTTAAGTAAACTTAAAAGCACCTATGTTGATTCTTTGCCAAAGCTTGTAAATAAACGAACAGGACATATTCATACTACCTATAATCAGGCTGTTGCTGCCACAGGTCGTTTGAGTTCCAATAACCCTAATCTGCAAAATATTCCAATTCGTAGTAGTGAAGGGCGCGAAATTCGTAAGGCGTTTATTCCAATGAATGAGGACTACACTCTTTTTGCAGCAGATTATTCTCAAATTGAACTTCGAATAATTGCTCATTTGAGTAAAGATGAGAATATGCTCAAAGATTTTCGTGAGGGAAAAGATGTGCATACTGCCACAGCGGCCCGTATTTATGGAGTTAGTGAGGAGGACGTTGATAAGGATATGCGTAGAAATGCCAAGAGTGTGAACTTTGGAATTATTTACGGAATTTCAGCCTTTGGTTTATCGGAAAATATTGGAGTTTCACGCAAGGAAGCCAAAGAAATGATTGATCAGTATTTTGTGCAATATTCGGGAATTAAGACTTTTATGGAGAGTCAAATAGTCTTTGCCAAGGAGAATGAATATGTGGAAACAATACTGAAACGTAGAAGATATTTAAGAGATATTAATTCACGCAATGCAATGATTAGGGCATTTGCAGAGCGTAATGCCATAAATGCTCCTATTCAAGGTTCATCAGCTGATATGATTAAGATTGCAATGATAAATGTGTATAATGAAATGCAGAAACGCAATATGAAATCTAAAATGATTCTTCAAGTACACGATGAATTGATCTTCGATTGCCATAAAGAAGAACTTGATGAATTACGAGAATTGGTAACTGATTTAATGACAAAAGCATTACCTCTTGATTTACCAATAGTAGTGGATTCAAATAATGGAGAAAATTGGCTGGTGGCTCATTAGAAAAAAGTTAAAAGGCTAAAGTTGAAAGGCTAAAGTATAAAGTTTCTAAATAATTACTATCTTTGGTGAAGATTAATAAATATTATGACAACAAAGGAATATATAATATTATTAGTGTCCGATTAAAATATTATAAAAGAGGCAAATCTCTTGTATTATAAAGGTTTTTGAATGTTAATAGTCATTAGTACTTTCTTATCGGATTAATTGTCAATAATTTATTTTGCCTCTAATCCTAAAGTCAGTCTGTCGGCAGTCAGGGATGTAAATCATTGACAATCAATCCTTCCTTTAGGACTGAGGTAAAGATTGACTGGCAGTGATTTACATTTTGAAAGTTTATCGGACAATACTAATATAATATCTAAAATAAGAAGTAAAAGAAAAAAGCTTTTGCAATTTGGTATTAAAGAGGTTGGACTTTTTGGCTCTTATGTACGTGGAGAGCAGTCGGAAAAAAGTGATATTGATATTTTGATTGATTTTTTTCCTGAAAAAGAAAACTATGATAATTTCTTAGCTGTTTATGATATTATTGAAAATCTATTTAGAAATGAAAAAATAGAGATTGTTACCAAGAATGGATTAAGTCCTCATATAGGTCCTAGTATTCTTAATGAATTTGAATATGTCTAAGTTACCAATAGAATATTTGAATCATATTAGTGATGAGATACAATATATTTTGTCAGTTATTACCGATGAAATAACAAGGGATAGTTTTCTAAGGGATGAAGAAGGGGATGGTAATATTGGTTAAAATATAATGGCAGAACTTTTTAATGAGTAGTATATTAGTTAGTTATGATTAAGAATTATTACCATTTATTAGGGGTTGATTTAAATGCAACTAAAAGTGAGATTAAAAAGGCGTATAGATTATATGCATCAAAATTTCATCCTGATAAACAGGAAGGTGATAAGTTCTTTGATGATAGATTTAAAGAATTATTAGAGGCTTATGAGGTTTTAAGTGATGATAATAAGAGAGTTATTTATGATGCTAAATTGAAAAAAGATTATCAAAATGACGAAAAGAATCAAACCTATGAAAATCGTAAACGTAAGGAAAGAGAACAGAATGAAAGAGAAAAAGAGAGGAAAAAGAAAGAGGAATATGAAAGAAGGGATAAATTAAAAAGATAAGAAGAAAAAATATAGAATGAAGAAATTGAGATACAATGCAAAGACCGCTACTGGAGTTTGTACTTTACAATTTTTATCCCTTTATATCCAATAATTCCTTCCTATCCGTGTTCTATTATTTAGTGAAATTAGAATAATTAGTGGAAATTAGCGGACAAATATTTTTGAGCGTCAGCGAAAAAAACTAAATTCGCCATTATTTTCAAAACCCCAAACAATGTCAATTATAAAAGGAGGTGTAAATAGTTTCTGGAAAAATGTAATTACTTTGCTTAGTGCAAGTGTGTTGGCTCAGGCTATTCCTTTTATTACATTACCAATATTGCAAAAGTGGTTTTTTAGCCCTGAAGACTTTGGTAAATTAGCAATTTATGCTTCTGTGAGTACATTGTTTGCATCAGTGGCAGCTTTTAAGTATGAACTTGCCATAGTAAATGCCAAATCGCAAAGAGAAGCCGACAATCTTTTTATGGGCTCAATATTGCTCGTAATAATATCTTCAAACCTTGTATTGTTTTTAAATTCTATCTTTAAAACTCAAATATTAATATGGTTTGGTCTTGAGTCAATAGAATCTTATTTGAGCTTATTACAATTATCTATTCTTTTTCTTGGGCTTTTCGAAGTGTTTAATTATTGGAATAATCGTAAAAAATCATTTAAAACTATTGCTTCAGCAAAAATATCGAAGTCGGTAGCTGCAGAAAGTTCTAAACTTGGTTTGGGCTATTCAAATATTTCAGGAGGACTTATTTATGGTAGAATAGTAGGGGAACTCTTTTCTATGATGTATTTAGTCGTGAAATTCTTTAGATTTGATTATAAGAGTTTTACAAGAAGTAGAAATAGAGAAATATTTAGCACTTTAAAGAAGTATTATAGATTTCCTTTTTATACAATGCCTAGTGTGTTTGTGGGTAATTTTATTTTTGTAATCTTCTTTGCTTTATTCAATAAGTATTTTGGTGAGGCTAAAACAGGTATCATAGGAATATCAGTTACCTATGTTTATGCAGCTTTTGCTTTGCTTTCTGCATCTTTTTCACAAGTATTTTTTAAAGAAATACATGATATAAAGGGGAAAGAAAATTTGTTAAAAGTTTATCTAAAAAATGCAAAACTATTAGCATCTCTTTCATTATTGGTAACAGTATTCGTGCTGATTATTCCTTCTAATTGGGTAGTTTACATTCTAGGTGAAAAATGGATAGAAATGATGCCAACACTTAAGATTCTAGTATTTGGTTTTGCAGTTTCCTTTGTTACTTCTTCATTATCATTTATTTATATTAGGCTAAATAAACAAAAAGTAATGCTATTATTTGATGTTTTTCACCTTCTTCTGGTGTGGGCATCAATAACATGGGCTTATAATTATTTTGGAACTTTCAGAGAGACTTTAATAGTTTACACTATCGCACAAGTAGTATATTATTTAATAGCATTCTTTGCTGCTATATTCTTTATCAAAAGAAGCCAATAGAATAGCCCTTCGCTCCATGCTCTCTGCTCTCTGCTCTCTGCTCTCTGCTTCAAAATAAAAAGGCCACCTCTCACGAAGCAGCCCATTAATTGTTTATTTGAACTGTAAAATCAATAAATATTCACAATTTTAAATCCTCAACTCCCAACTAAGAACTCCCAACTAAGAACTCCCAACTAAGAACTCCCAATTCAGAACTTCCAACTCAGAACTTATTATTATAAAAATTGACTAAAAGCATCAATATTGCTTGGAGCAATTCTCTTAGCAGATTCTGTTACATGGAAAACTTTTACAGTATAATCATATGTAGATTTTGGAGCATTAGTAACACCAGTTACGGTTACAGAATACTCAGTATCTTCAGTAATTCCATCAGGAAAATTACCTGCAGGTTCCCAAACGATACGAGAATCAGGCATTCCTTGAGCAGTTTCTCTAGCAATTACATTTACACTAACTGCATTACCACTTTTGTCTTTCATAGTAACATTAGCATTGTCAAAATTAGCACCAGTAACACTAAAAGACCAACGAGGAAATACTAGACTTGATGGAATATATCCATTTGGAGGATAAGCTACATATTCAATATTTGAAGATCCGCTTAGGTTATCTCCCCACATTAGGCAGTTTGCTGACCAGTTATTATCAGCAGCATTAAAACATGAACCTGTACCCATTGCAGATAATGTTGGTGCTAAAATCCATGCACGGTGTCCAACTACCAAATTGTTTGCTCCTGGGTCTTCGATATAACCTGAAACAGCATTAACAGAATGATTACTTTGCTCTTCAGTTGGGTAGCCATTACTAATTGCTAAGTTACCATGTCCAGCTGCGTCTGCAGCACCTGTAGTATAGCAACTTCCACTAGAATTTGGATAGTGAGTAATGGTGTGGTTTGCAATTTGATATAATGCTGCTTCTTGGCATTTTTGACTCTGAGCAGTATTTAATGTAATATTATCAGGTAAACCTACCATTCTACGGTAATAATTTACTCTTTTTATCACATTCTCTCTAACTGTAGAGCTTATATCACCAGCATTACAACCAGTAACTGCACCTGTCCAATTTAAAGAAATAGCTTTTGTAGCTAAATATGTATCTTCATAATCCTTTTTAGCTTTATCAAGATCTGTTAATTCTGGCTCTTCTTCTTCGTCTTTTTTACAACTTGTAAAGGTCAATCCTAATACGAAAAGGAATAAACCTGCAATTAAAAAACTTTTTTTCATAGTGTGAATGTTAAATTGTTAAATATTAATATGTTAATTCTTAATTCTTAATTCTTAATTCTTAATTCTTAATTCTTAATTCTTAATTCTTAATTCTAAAGAGGCTGCAAAAGTAATAGTTATTTTCTAACTTATAACTCCCAACTCCTAAGCCTTTCTTCTTTTCTTCTCAGCCATAATAAGGCTCAATTCTCTTCCAGATTGTCCTTGAGCAGAAGTATTCTCCTCAGCTCTACGAAGTAAATATGGCATTACATGCTTTACTGGGCCATAAGGTAAATACTTTGCAACATTATATCCAGCCTTACCAATATTGAAACTAATATGATCACTCATTCCGTAAAGTTGTGAGAACCAACATCTATCATCATTTTTAGCAATGCCTTTCTCCTCCATCATATCAATCATATATTGAGTAGAATACTCATTATGAGTACCATTGAATACTTTGATTTTATCAATATTGTCAATACAGAATTTTAATGCAGCATTATAATCATTATCAGTAGCTTCTTTGTTGGGTTGAATTGGATCTTCATAGCCTTTTTTCTCAGCTCTTTCTCTTTCCATTTCCATATAAGCACCACGTACAAACTTAGCTCCTAGATAATAACCACCATCAATAGCCATTTGGTATGATTCTTTTAAGAAAGCTAATCTATCGTGTCTGTACATTTGGAAAGTATTGAAAACAATAGGTTTCTTTTTGTTAAACTCAGCCATCTCTTTATTGGTAGCTTCATCTATTATTCCTTGAAACCAAGAATGTTCTGCATCAATTAGAATTGGCACATCAGATTCGTAAGCAGTCTTGCAAAGCTCATGTATTCTATCTCTAAACTGTTGTTCTTCTTTCTTTTCTTTTTCAGTCATATTTGGATCTTTTATACTGGCTTTTTCAAGAACAAGTGAGCGTCCCATTGCTGTTGGCTTAAATACACAAAATGGAATATTTGCGTCTTTTCCTGCATTTTTAATAGCACGCAAAGTTTCTTCAAATGCTAACTGAATATCCTCTGGCTCTTCTTTTCCTTCAACAGAATAATCAAGAATTGCCTTAATATTATGCTCTTCCAATTTACGAATAGCTTTATTGCTGCTTTCAATACTTTCTCCTCCAACAAAGTGAGAATATATTGTTGGTTTTACAGCCCAATTTATTGGTATATGTAGAAATAAGGCAATATTTAATAATTTTTCACCCATCTTTACAATCCAAGGTGAGGCAATGGTTTTAAAAAGCACATAAGCTTTGTTTAAGTCGTAATTGCTTTTACTAGAGAATGCTACTTCTGTATTATTAAAAT
>Ga0256827_10000674_pt1 | contig 21370 bp, 19 predicted proteins | sample CV84metaG_FD_185977 | JGI IMG/M metagenome (GOLD analysis project Ga0256827, IMG submission 185977) | Hydrothermal vent microbial communities from East Pacific Rise, Pacific Ocean - CV84 | ecosystem: Environmental > Aquatic > Marine > Hydrothermal vents | place: Pacific Ocean: East Pacific Rise... | reverse complement strand
TCAGATTTGCAGGCATCCGTACCCTGACTGTCTATGGCGGTGTAGGCTATGGACGACAGATCGCACTGATCCACAAAGGCGTGCAGATCGTTGTGGCTACTCCCGGCAGACTCAAAGACCTCTACCGCAAAGGCAAAATAGATGTCTTTAACCCGGAGATCGTGGTGCTGGACGAGGCAGATGAGATGCTGGATATGGGCTTTCTGGAGGATATCAAGGAGATATTTGAGTATATCCCGCAGAACCGCCAGACCCTGCTTTTCTCTGCCACGATGCCTGAGCCGATCAAACAGCTGGCAGACCAGATCCTCTATGAGCCGAAATTTATCTCTGTGGTAGGCGATGAAGCGACTACCAATAATATCATTGATCAGCGCTACTTTGTCATCAACGAGAACCAAAGAGATGAGACTATCGTAAAGCTTCTTGAAACGGAAGATTTCAATAAATGCCTGATCTTTTGCCGGATGAAGCGTGAAGTGGACAGGCTTTCAGAACACCTTCAGGCGATGGGTTTTGCGGCCAGTGGGCTGCACGGAGATATGGAGCAGATGGAGAGAGAGGCGGTGATCAAATCCTATCGAAGGGCACAGACCAAGATACTGGTAGCCACCGATGTGGCAGCCAGAGGACTGGATGTCAAAGACGTGACCCATGTCTTTAACTATCATATCCCTTTTGATCCGCAGAGCTATGTGCATCGTATCGGTCGTACAGGTAGGGCAGGCAAGTCAGGACAGGCGATCACGCTGGTTACTACTGAAGAATTTCGTGAACTTCAGCGGATACAGAAAGAGGTAGGTGCAGAGATGCGCCTGGATACTTTGTTGGTAGGAGATGGCAGCATCTCTCAAGAGTCGATTGACTTTATGATGCAGAGGCTTGAAGAGACAGCGATCCATCCCAATATTGACAAGGCATTGCAGTCTCTTTCTCATATGGATCAGGGTACCTTTATTAAAAAAGCCCTCTCTTATATGCTCTCGCAAGGAGAGAGTGGTACCGGATTCCAGATAGGATATGATGCCTCAGAGGTAAAAAATTTGCTTCTTGAACATCAGCAGGAGCAGAAACAGACAGGAAGTAACAAAAGAAAAAAAAGACGAAGATAGGACATTGATTTTAAGCAGAGCTAAGCAAAAAAATAGCTAAAATTTAGAATCCCAATCAGAGGGAATTTCAGATTTCCTAAAGGTAGAAACAGCATGGAAGTAAATGTTATCGGAGAAGCACTCAAATTTATGGTGCTTGGTATGGGTGTGGTATTCATCTTCTTGTATATTATGATACTGGCGGTTAAAGTACAGGCCTTTATTATAGGAAAGTATTTTCCGGACAAAGCACCTGTGGCTGTACCATCGCCCACAGCAGCTGCCGGGAATGCTGATGAGAAAGCTCATGTTGCGGCGGTGATTGCAGCAGTGACTGAATTCCGCAAAAACAAATCATAGAAAAAAGGGTTTCAATGGCAAAAAAATATATCGATATTATGGATACAACTTTCAGAGATGGTTTTCAGTCTGTCTTTGGAGGAAGGGTGTTGATGGAGGACTTTTTTCCCGCAGTTGAAGCAGCCAAAAAAGCAGGCATCAATCACTTCGAGTTTGGAGGAGGTGCGAGATTTCAAAGCCTCTTTTTCTATTTGCAGGAAAATGCATTTGAGATGATGGATAAGTTTCGGGAGATCGTAGGGCCTGATGCAAACCTTCAGATCCTCTCACGCGGTATCAACACCGTGATGCTCGATACCGGTAGTCGTGAAATGATCGATCTCTTTGCGAAGATGTTTGCCAAGCATGGTACCACTACTGTCAGAAACTTTGATGCCCTGAATGATGTGGACAATCTGGAGTATAGTGCCAGCTGTATTAACAAGCATGGTATGAACCATGAAGTGGTCGTCACTATGATGGATCTTCCTCCCGGATGTAAGGGAGCACATGATGTGGCTTTCTATGAGAAAACACTACGCAACATCCTCGACAGCGGTATTGAGTTTGATTCCGTCTGTTTCAAAGATGCTTCCGGTACTTCCAACCCTCACAAGGTCTTTGAGACGATCTCTATGGCAAGAAAGCTTCTGGGCGACGAGACGCATCTCAGACTGCATACCCATGAGACAGCAGGCGTGAGTGTGGCCTGTTATTTGGCAGCACTGGAGGGTGGTGCCAATGGTATCGACCTGGCAGCTTCTCCTGTAAGTGGGGGCACAAGCCAGCCAGATATCCTGACGCTGTTGCATGCTACGAAGGGGACTGATTATAATCTTGGCGATCTTAAGATTGATAAAGTACTTAAGTATGAAGAGACACTAAAAGCATGTCTGGATGAATACTTTATTCCACCAGAGGCAACACAGGTCAGCCCACTTATTCCTTTCTCTCCTATGCCTGGCGGTGCCTTGACAGCCAACACGCAGATGATGAGAGACAGTGGTAATCTAGATAAATTTGATGAAGTGATCGCAGCGATGAAAGAGGTCGTGGAGCGTGGAGGCTATGGTACTTCTGTGACACCGGTCAGCCAGTTCTACTGGCAGCAGGCGTATGCCAATGTGATGTTTGGTCCTTGGAAGCAAATCGCTCCAGGATATGGGAAAATGGTACTTGGACGCTTTGGTAAAACGCCTGTGGCTCCAGACGAGGAGATCGTAGAATTGGCAGCTGCCAAGCTTGACCTAGAGGCAACAACCGAAAACCCCCTAAATATCGCAGACAGAAATGTAGAGAAATCTATTGCACACTGGAAAAGTGTGCTTACAGAAGAAGGGCTGGAGACGAGTGAAGAGAATATCTTTATCGCAGCAGCATGTGATCAGAAGGGTATTGCGTTCCTCAAAGGCGAAGGGCCGTTGATGGTAAGAAAAGGTGAAAATGAATGTAATGGAGCAGAGATGGCAGGAAATTATACAGTAGTGGTAGACGGCAAGCAATACAGTGTACAGGTAGCAGAGGGTGATGCAGATATCCAGGTAACAGAGGCAGCAGCACCTGCAGCTGCAGCGGCTACAACAGCAGATACTTCGGCAGTGGTTGGCAGTGCAGGTTCCGTGGAAGTCTTGGCTCAGACACCGGGCAATGTCTGGAAAGTGGTCAAGAATGTTGGGGATACTGTAGTAGAAGGTGACGTGATCATGATCCTGGAGGCGATGAAGATGGAGATTGATATCCCTTCCCCTCAGGCAGGTACAATCGCTTCTATTGATGTCAATGCCAACGATGCCGTCCAGGATGGCCAACTTCTCGCAACGATTTCCTAAGGCGAACTATGAAGGTGAAACAGATTTTTTTGTTGCTTCTGTTTGCGTTTTTTGCAATGACAAGCTCATTGCAAGCAAGCGGTAATGCACATGGTGTGACTGCTCCTGCTGCTCCTACAGAAAAGAGTGCTGCTAAGGAGCCTTATAAACCTAAGAGCTTAGGTCAATTGGCGGTAAGCTTTTGGCAAACAACGGGACTCAATGCGATCTTTGATACCAATGATGGTGAAGTAGCGATCGATCCTTCTGGTGAGACCAAAGTGATGAGTGCTTTTGAGTCTTCACTGGGCCGTATCATTATGATACTGATCGTCTTTATCCTCTTTTACCTGGCGATCGCAAAGGGCTTTGAGCCCTTGCTTCTCATACCGATAGCCTTTGGTGGACTACTTGCCAATATTCCTCTGGCACATATGACAGGCCCTCATGGGATGCTGGGTGTAATCTATAATATGGGTATCGCCAATGAATTCTTCCCGCTTCTGATTTTTATGGGGGTAGGGGCGATGACGGACTTTGGTCCACTCCTTGCCAACCCCAAGACAGCATTGCTAGGCGGAGCAGCACAGTTTGGTATCTTTGGCTCACTGGTCGGTGCGGTAGCACTGGGCTTTGACCTCCAGACTGCTTCGGCGATCTCTATTATCGGTGGTGCGGATGGTCCGACCTCGATCTTCATTGCTAACAGACTGGCACCGGATATGTTGGGAGCTATTGCGGTAGCAGCCTACTCCTATATGGCACTGGTACCGGTGATCCAGCCTCCGATCATGAAGCTTCTGACCACAGAAGAGGAGCGTAAGATACAGATGGGTATCCAAAGAAAGGTACACAGCAGAGAGAAGCTAATCTTCCCTATCGTGGTATTGATGCTTTCTATCCTGATCTTGCCTGAGTCTACGCCATTGATCGGTGCCTTTGCCTTTGGTAACTTTGCTAAGGAATCCGGTGTAGTAGACAGACTAAGCGATACGATGCAGAATGCATTGATCAACACAGTCACGATCTTCCTTGGTCTGGGTGTGGGATCTAAGCTTGCAGCAGACAAGTTTCTTGTGCTGGAGAGTCTGGGTATCATGATCATTGGATTGCTTGCCTTCTCTGCGGGTACGGCGATGGGCGTCCTTATGGCGAAGATCATGAACAGGTTCTCCAAAGAGCCTATCAATCCACTGATCGGTGCTGCGGGTGTCTCTGCCGTTCCTATGGCGGCTAGAGTGGTGAGCAAGGTGGGATCTGATGCCAAACCGGGCAATATTCTGCTGATGCATGCCATGGGCCCGAATGTGGCAGGTGTGATCGGTTCAGCTGTGGCAGCGGGTGTTCTGTTGTCTATATTTAAATAAAACAAAGAGGAAAACATGGGTACGCTTATGCCAAAAGGGCTCGACGAACTGGGACTTGAAAATATCGGAAGAGTGTTCTACAATACGGACTACAGTGAACTGATCGCACATGAGGTCAATCATGGTGAGTGTAAACTCTCTACTTCAGGTGCAACGATCTGTGATACCGGTATCTTTACAGGTAGAAGTCCAAAAGATAAGTACTTTGTAGATCAGGAACCCTCCAACCAGCATATCGCATGGGGGGACACCAATAAACCGATCAGTGAAGAGATATTTGAAGAGCTACTGGAGCTGACACGGCAACAACTCTCAGGCAAAGATATCTATGTGGTGGATGCCTATTGTGGTGCCAGTGATGCAAGCCGCAGAAAGATCCGTTTTATCTCTGAAGTGGCATGGCAGGCGCACTTTGTAAAAAATATGTTCATTCGTCCTACCGAAGATGAACTAAGAGAGTTCAAGCCGGACTTTGTGGTCTATAACGGCTGCAAAACCACCAACAAAAAATATAAAGAGCATGGGATGAACTCTGATGTATATGTACTCTTTAATATTGAGAAAAATACCTCTATCATTGGCGGTACCTGGTATGGTGGAGAGATGAAAAAGGGTATCTTCTCGATGATGAACTATTGGCTACCACTTGAAGACAAGCTTCCTATGCACTGTTCTGCCAATGTAGGAGAAGCGGGGGATGTCTGTCTCTTCTTTGGACTTTCCGGTACAGGAAAAACCACACTCTCTACAGATCCGCATCGTGCTTTGATCGGTGATGATGAGCATGGTTGGGATAATGATGGCGTTTTCAACTTTGAAGGAGGCTGCTACGCCAAGGTGATCAATCTGGATCCCAGAAGTGAACCGGAGATCTTCGGCGCGATCAGCAAGGATGCCTTACTTGAAAATGTGATCTATGATGATACGGGCAGGGTAGATTTTGAGGATGGTTCCAAGACGGAAAATACCCGTGTCTCTTATCCTATTGAGCATATTAAAAATCACAAAGAAGATCTGCATGCAGGGCACCCAAGCAATATTATTTTCCTTACCGCTGATGCTTTTGGGGTGTTGCCACCGGTAAGCAAGCTCAACAAAGAGCAGGCGATGTATTATTTCCTCAGTGGCTATACTGCCAAGGTTGCAGGTACAGAGAGAGGTATTACTGAGCCGGTAGCTGCATTTTCTGCCTGTTTTGGTGAGGCATTTTTACCACTGTATCCTACAGACTACGCAAAGCTTCTCGGAGAAAAGATCGATAAATATCATGTCAATGTCTATCTGGTCAATACCGGATGGACAGGTGGTGTCTATGGTGTAGGTAAACGCATGAGCATCAAGGATACCAGGGCATGTATCACCGGTATCCTGAATGGCTCGATCAATGAGGCAGAGTTTGATACGCTTCCTATCTTCAACCTGTCTATCCCTAAGTCACTCAAGGGTGTCAAGGACTATGCTGTACTTAATCCCATGAAGACGTGGGAAGATAAAGAGAAGTATATGGAAACACTCAAAGAGCTTGCAAAAATGTTCCAGGAGAACTTTAAGCGTTATGACAGTCATGGCGATGAGTTCAACTTTGCATCAGCAGGACCGCAGACCTAATCCCCTCAAGGCACCTATATGCTTACCAAGCTTAAATTTAAACTCCTTAACATGTTTAGGGAGTTCCTCGTCTATCACAGCTCATCACTTGAATTTAGAGCCGAACTGATACTACTTATGGTCATGTCGGATGGAAAAATAGAGGGATGCGAAGAGGCTCTTATCAAGGAGATATCTGAAGAGATCTATGGTGAAGACCATGATAGAGCAAGACTTCTCTCAGAGACCATTCATGAGTTTTATGAGAAAGTTATCACAAGAAATGGTTTAGAGTACACAGATCTGATCACCAAAATATCCAATGATATCAAGCGTGCCCCAAGATTTGTGGAAAAAATTAATGTAGCGCATCTTGGGCGATTCCGTACTTGTCTCAAAGAAGAAGAGGATCTCATTTTTCATGATAGAATTATCAGCTTTCTGATGGACCTCAAGGAGGAGTATGGAAAGCTATAGGATTATCATCTTGGGTGATGTACAGCATGTATATTACCGAAAGTTTATATCTCAAGCACTTATGCGATTGGGCATACAAGGGTATGTCAGAAATCTTAGAGATGGTACAGTAGAGGTAGTTGCACGCATCTATGAGGATGAATTTGATACAGTACTTGATACGCTTGAGCAAGGCTCACCCCTAAGTAAAGTCACCAACATCAGTACAGAAGTGCTTGCGGATGATGATATTATTTATGATGGATTTGAAATCAGATATTAAAAAAACCTATCATAGATTGCGCTTGATCTTCTTTCTCTTGGATAACTCCACAATAACTTCACAATAAAGAGGGTATAATATCCCATCTTTACAATAAAAGGAGAATAAAAGATGGATGCAATTAAAATCTTGGGTAGCCTATTGAGTAGCGGTGCGCTCTCAAAAGGAGGTTCTAGTGGGGATATTCTCGGAAGTTTGGTTGGAGCAGCACTGGGAGGATCTCAGGGACAGCCTACACAGGGTGGTGGATCACTGGGTGATCTTCTCGGTTCAGTACTGGGTGGTGGAGGACAGGGATCTTCTGGAGGAGGGCTGGGAGATCTCCTGGGTGGACTGCTTGGTGGCGGAAAATCGGCCTCTTCCGGTGGTGGACTGGGCGATCTTCTTGGTTCTGTCCTTGGTGGCAGTAAAGGAGGCGCTTCTGCACCTACTGATGCGAAAGGGCTCGAAGATCTTCTGGGCATAGGGAAGGGCAGTGGCGGTCTAGGAGGGCTCCTCGGTGGTGCATTGGCAAAATATGGACAGGTCAATAACCCCAATGTAGCCACGCCGAGTGCAGAGGATCACAGTATGCTCCCACAAGGTTTTGACCCCCAGGAGGCATCTATGCAGGCAGAGTTGATGATCAGAGCAATGATCAATGCTGCCAAGTCTGATGGAAGTTTTGATGAGTCAGAGCAGCAGAAAATACTTTCCAAGCTTGGAGATGTTTCTCAGGATGAGATTGATTTTATTCGTAGAGAATTTGCGGCACCGCTGGATGTGCAAGGATTTGCTAATAGAGTACCTAGAGGGTTGGAGCATCAGGTCTATGCGGTCTCTTTGGCTGCAATCAACCTGGATGAGAACAGTGAAGCGAAGTATCTTGGTGAGTTGGCAAGCGCTTTGAGAATTGATGCCAATGAGGCAAACCAGATTCATGCACAATTGGGTGCACCAAAGATTTTTGCCTAGCATATAATAGTGTGGTGAGTGGTGCAGACAGAGCACTTTAGGTTCCTTCGGTTTTGCCGGATATACTGGAACGCTGTCTGCATCCTATCTTGTAAAGTGGGGAGGGGAGAGACAAAGACAATGCTTTCACTCTCTACATCGCTGGCTTCTGCTTTTCCTCTTCGAGTGGAGTAATCACTTCTGATGCATTGACTTCGTCTGAGATATTTTCCTCTTCGGTTGCTTTTGTAACATCTTCGGCTATAGCTTCTACCGTATCACTATTTTCTGTTTTCTGTGCTGCTTTTTCTGCTTGTGCAAACACGGATATCATCAATAGAGTAGCGATGAACATGGTAGCTCGTTGTATCATTTATGGTCTCCTTTAGTGTTCTTTTTTGTAGGACTTTCTTATGGAGTCCTAAAGTTATGTATATCCGAACAGGTGAAGTATAACTCAAGTGTGTTACTTGAGCGTGACTGAAGTATTAGTCTGGGATAGGGTTAAATGGATTTATGTGAGAAAACAGGAGTGAGGAGAGAGGAGGCATGCTCCTCTCTCAATAGATATTTTGGGTTACTAGATATTTTCTATAACAAAGGCATCCATATCTGCTACTACCTCTTCAAGGGTACGTGCACCGTTGATGACATGGAGTAGTCCTTTGTCTGTATAGAACTTTTGGATTTCAGCCAATGGATCGGTATAGATCTTCATACGGTCATAGAATACCTCGATCTTATCGTCACTACGTCCTTCGCCAGGTGCTGCTTCAGCGGCACGACCAAGGATACGTTCTTTGGCGACGTCCTCACTTACTCTTACTTCAATCACGGAGACGAGATCTACATCTGTCTCTTTGGCTTCAATCGTATCGAAGGCAGTCATCTGCTCAACACTTCGTGGATAGCCATCGATAAGGATCGCATCTACAGGAGCATTTTTGATCGCTGACATAATGGTGTCTACGATGATCTCTAGGGGTACGAGCGCGCCTTTTGAGATAAAGCTTTCGATGGTGTGACCGAGATCACTACCACTGGCCACCTCGGCTCTGAGCATATCACCTGTGGAGTAGTGCACGATTTTGTCGCTATGCTTCTCTGCGATCATGCTTGCATCGGTGGTTTTACCGGAACCAGGAGCTCCAATAATGAGAAAGAGTTTTTTTGCCATCTGTTTTTCCTTTTTGTTTTTTTGATCTTATTGTTAGAAGCCCAACGGTAGCTGAGCCTGTCGAAGCTATGCCGTAGGTACCTGCTGTCTGATACGTAGACTGAGTTCTTTAAGCTGCTCTGCATCGACTGGGCTGGGTGCTTGGGTGAGTAAGCACTGTGCACGCTGGGTCTTAGGGAAGGCGATGACATCACGGATACTACTTGCACCAGTCATGAGCATAATCATTCTGTCTAGTCCCAGTGCGAATCCACCGTGTGGAGGTGCACCAAACTTGAGTGCATCGAGGAGAAAGCCGAATTTTTCCTGAGCCTCTTCTTCGGAGATGCCGAGTAGTTTAAATATCTCTGCCTGCGTCTCCTCTTTATGGATACGGATAGAGCCACCACCAAGTTCTGTACCATTGAGCACGATATCATAGGCGATAGACTCGATCTCTTCGATCTCTTCATAGTCTAATGACTTTGGCTGCGTGAAAGGGTGGTGCAGTGCCTTGACCCTGCCATCCTCAACCTCAAACATAGGGAAGTCCATCACCCATAGGAACTCAAAGGTGCCTTCTGGGATGATCTCCATCAGCTCTGCCAGATAGATACGGAATCTGCCCATATAGTCCAGTGCGGTTTTTTTCTCTCCTGCACCGAAGAAGACCACATCGCCCACTTCGAGTGCACATCTTTCGATGATCGCCTGAATATCCTCTTCAGTGAAAAATTTGGTTAGTGGCCCTTTGAGCCCCTCCTCCTTCATCTGAAAGTAGCCTAGACCCTGTGCTCCGAATTTACGGACATAGTCTTCGAAGCCCTTCATCTGTCTTTTGGAGAAGATATTGTCGCCATTGGGGACTTTGAGTGCCTTGATACGATTCTTCTTGGGTGTTTTGGCAATACCGGAAAAGATCTCGTTGTCGCAACGCGCAAAGATATCAATCACATCGACCATTGCCATATCGTAGCGCATATCTGGTTTGTCAGTACCGTATTGCTCCATAGCATCATGGTAGGTCATGCGTCTAAAAGTGGAAGGGATATCAAATCCGCATTTGCTAAAGACATCATGGATCAGTTTTTCGCCTACAGCGATCACATCCTCCTGATCACAGAAGCTCATCTCGACATCTATCTGCGTAAACTCAGGCTGTCTGTCGGCGCGAAGGTCTTCATCTCTAAAACATTTAGCGATTTGAAAGTAACGGTCAAATCCACTCACCATCAGCAGTTGCTTAAAGAGCTGTGGAGACTGGGGAAGGGCATAGAACTCGCCGCCATGCACACGACTTGGTACCAGATAATCTCTGGCACCCTCTGGTGTGGACTTGGTGAGGATAGGTGTCTCAACTTCCAGAAAATCTAGCTCATCGAGTGCATTTCTTGTAGCGATAGTCGCTTTGGAGCGAAGTTTGAAGGTATCATAGGCCTTTTGTGTGCGCAGTTCCAGGTAGCGATACTTGAGTCTGATCTCTTCATTGACTTTTTCATCTCCCAGATCAAACGGCATAGGCAGTGAACGGTTCTCAATGATCAGCTCATCGACTACGATCTCTATCTTTCCTGTCTTGAGATTGGGGTTTTCCAGCCCTTCTCCTCTGGCTCTGACAGTACCTGTACTGATCAGTACAAACTGATCACGTACCTCTTCTGCCTGCTTGTGTGCCTCTGCATTGTCTGCAGGGTCACAAACCAGCTGTACGACCTGATCTTTATCTCTCAGGTCTATAAATATCACACCGCCATGATCTCTTCGGCTGGCAACCCAGCCAGTGACGGTAACGGTTTGACCAATCTGTTCTTCAGTTATCTCTGCACAATAGTGTGTTCTCACAAAAAATCCTCTTTTACTAAATGTATCTATTTTATTGCCTATCTATATTTGTCACCAAGCAGGGTTTTCAAACTAGTATAGCAATAAAGTATCTCGCGATTGTATCCAAAAATCACTTTAGGGGAGAAAAAAACCTACCTCCACAATCTCCCCATGATTTCCTGTTATTGTTTTGGGATACTGGATAAGAGCCAGTATCTAGATTTGGAGAGCAAGTATCATCTGGTCAACAATGCCAAAAGAAAAAATGAGAAAACGATTGATCTTATGATTGCAAAAATAAAGCAGAAACAGAAGCCTTATATGGATAGGCAGATGCTCCTTCATTCTGAGCGTTAAGAGAGACAGGAGGTCGTTTGTGTGATTATTTTGCATAAATTTAACCAAAAAAGACCACTTTATGTCATCTTCACACAAGTTTGACACATTTTCATGCTATACTGATAGTATATAAATTCAATACAAATGAAAAGGAAATGATCATGTTGAGAAAAAAAAGTGCAGCGATCTTGCTGGCAGGTTCATTGTTAACGGGAAATATTGCCTATGCAAGCTTCGGTGATGCAGTGGTCGGTGGTGTGGTCGGTGGTGTGGTCGGATCGGTGATCACCAATGAGGTCTACCGAAACAACAGAAGACATAGAACAGTCAGACGATACAAGAAGAAAAGACATGTTGCAAAGAAAAGATATGTTGCACCGGTTATGACCAGTGGCATGAAGATACAGAAATCTCTAACTTCACTTGGTTTTTACCATGGCAGGATCGACGGTGAAGTAAACTCTTATGAGACACGCTCCGCGATCAAAGCAATGAACAGCGCTTATGAGATGGGCGACACAGCTTCTTTGAGTCCCAAAGCCAAAGATGCACTGATCTATCTGGGTGACCTGTTCGCCTTTGATCGTGCATTGATCTCCAAAGACAGCAGCAAGCGAGGTAAAGGCAAAAAGATTCAGACAGCCCTGAAGATCCATGGTTTTTATCATACTAAAGTGGACGGTGCAGTAGGGCCTGGTACAAGAAGAAGTATCTCTGAGTACAAGGCTGCCAAAGGGCTTTCCTACGGCAATAGACTGGACTTCGAAGAGGAGTACCAGCTGGTCAGTTCTGCCAAGAAGATCAATGATAAAAATATTGATGACACGGTAGCTTCATTGAAGGGTACCACCCGTCAATCAGGAAACAGTGCAGGTAGCGGAAGCAGCAACTCCGGTACAGTGATACTCCAGCCTGCAAACTAAAGAGGGCATATGGCCTATGACCTGGAAGAGAAGCTGGTCATAGCCATCAGTTCTCGAGCACTTTTTGATCTGGAAAAAGAGAACCGGCTTTTTGATAAAAAAGGTTTAAAGCATTACTACGACCACCAGATAGCCGAAGAAGGCAAGATACTGAAGCCCGGTGCGGCATTTGGTTTTATTCAAAATTTTCTAGAGATCAATAAGCAGTTTGATGAGAAGTTGATCGAGGTGATCATCCTCTCTCGGAACAATGCAGCCACCGGGCTGCGTATACGCAGATCAATCGACCACTATAAGCTGGATATAGACAGAGCAGGGTGGAGTGCCGGTGACCCTCTCTCCAAATACCTTGATGCTTTTTCTGTCGATCTTTTTCTCTCTGCACATGAAGAGGATGTTCAGGAGGCGATCAATACCGGTATTGCTGCGGCACGTATCATTCCCAAGCGCTACAAAAAGAAAAGTAAAGACAAAAAGGTGCGCATCGCCTTTGATGGGGATGCGGTACTCTTCTCTGATGCCTCAGAGAAGATCTATAAGAAAAAAGGACTCGATGCCTTCTTGAAGCATGAAAGAAAAAATGCCCAGAAGCCACTCCCCAAAGGCCCTTTTGCCAAGTTGCTTAAAGTACTTTCCCGAATACAGTCCCAGTTTCCTATGGAGGAGGCACCTCTGCGTACCTCATTGATCACCGCACGTAACTTTGTGACATTTGAGCGGGTGATACGTACTTTTGAGGCATGGAACGTTCGTGTGGATGAAGCCTTCTTCCTGGGAGGAGTGGAAAAATCCAAGGTGGTCAAGGCGTTTGATGCAGATATCTTCTTTGACGATCAGGATGTGCATCTAGAGAGTGTCAGCCAAAAGACACCCAGTGCAAAGGTGCCGTATAAAAAGTAAAAGTCACGTAGTATAAGATCCTTTCATGCAAAGTTACTCCCTTTATATTTCTCTTCCTTAATGTATCAATTGTCTTAGCACAATGACATGCCTCTTTTTTGCCTCTTTTTTGTTTTATACTAGTACTAAGAAAAAAGTTGAAAGGATAAAATATGACAACGTCAAGAAGAAGGTTTTTACAGGGAAGTGGTGTTGCAGCAACGGCAATTATGAGTACAAGTTTTGCCAGTGCAACGCAACTATTCTCCACTGTAAAAAAGATACCGAGTGCCAGCCATTTTGGTGCATTTTATGCCTATGTACAGGATGGAAAGATCATAGATATAGAGCCACAGGGGAAAGACAGCAGACCGACTATGATGAAGTCATTGGTCGATAGAAATTATTCTAACTCTCGAATTAAATACCCTTATGTAAGAAAATCTTTCCTGGAAGGAAAGGAAAACAACAAGTCTCTCAGAGGCAAAGAAGAATTTGTCAGAGTCCCGTGGGAGGAAGTCATCAAGTTGGTGGCTAAAAAAATAAAAGAGACCCCGCGAGACAGCATATACAATGGTACAACAGATGGTTGGGCACATCCAGGATTGGTAAACTATTGTCCCACACTCACCGGTAGGTTTTTCAATACAGTAAAAGGGGGTTCTGTAAATTTAGATGGGGATTGGAGTACGGGGGCTGCACTAAGAACAAACCCTGATGTAGTCGGCGATATAGAGGTCTATTCTCTGCAGACCGCACATGAACAGATACTTCCAAATACGGAAGTGTATGTCATGTGGGGAGCCGATCTTTTTAAGACAAACAAAATAGATTTTGCTGTTGCAAACCGTAAGAATGATGAGTACTTTTTGAAGTACAAAAAGTCAGGAATGAGGTTCATTTCAATTGACCCGATTAAAACAGAGACTGCGAAGATGTTCGATGCAGAGTGCATCCATATCCGACCAAATACGGATGTTGCCTTAATGCTTGGTATGATGCAGTATCTGTATGTTACAAAAAAATATGACAGTGACTTTATCAAAAAATATACGGATGGATTTGAGAAATTTGTCCCATATCTTTTGGGGAAAACTGATGGTACACCCAAAACACCAGAATGGGCAGCCAAAATCACTGAAGTGCCTGCTTCGAAAATAAAAGAGTTGGCCAATTTGTTTGTGTCTCATCGAACCTTAATAGCAGGCAACTGGTCTATGCAGCGAGCCCATCATGGAGAGCAGGTTCATTGGGGAATCATCACGCTGGCGTCTATGATAGGTCAGGTGGGGCTTCCCGGCGGAGGATTTGCTTTTTCACTTCACTATGGTGGTGGTGGTCAGGCAAGTGCCGGAAAAAATGGTCCTGGAGGATTTTCCCAGGGAAGAAACAAGGTCAAAGCAATCATCCCAGCTTCCAGATTAAATGAAACACTGTTAAATCCAGGGAAAGTAATAAATTTTATGGGGGAAAAGTTAAAATTACCACATATCAAACTCATGTACGTGGCGGGTGCCAACACTGTTGGACACCAGCAAGACTTAAATGAGCTAATACAAGGCATAAGAAAACTTGACACGCTTATAGTACAAGATCCATGGTGGACTCCAACCGCAAAGATGGCGGATATTGTGCTTCCCGCAACAACAATACTTGAGAGGGATGATATCAGTTTGCTGAGTGGCAGTTACTCAGGAGACAGGGTATATGCGATGAAAAAGATCGTAGATACCCCTTATGAAGCAAAAGATGACTATGAGATATACGCACTATTGGCTAAGGAATTTGGTGAGAAGGAGTATAAGAAATTTACAGACGGCAAACAGGTGATGGAGCATATCAAAGCATTTTATGGCCAATCAGATGCCGCTAAAACCATCAGCTTTGAGAAGTTTTGGGAGAAAGGATATGTGGAGTACAAGATACCAAAAGAGGCATATCAATATGTAAGACAAGGGGATTTTAGGAAGGATCCTGTCAAAAATCCTCTAAAAACAAAGAGCGGAAAAATTCAGATATATAGTAAAAAATTTGCTGATTTTGGTTATGATGACTTTAAGGGACATGTAACATGGTTTGAACCCGCAGAGTGGCTGGGTAGCAAACTGGTCGATAAGTATCCTTTGCATCTATTATCCCCCCATGCCACATATAGGAAGCACTCACAGCTTGACAATACTTGGATAGCAGGGCTCTATAAAATCAAGGGCAGAGAACCTATGAGAATCAATCCAAAAGATGCGAAGAAGTATGGTATTTCAAACGGCGATTTGGTAGAGGTTTACAACGATAGAGGAAGGTTGCTGGTCGGTACTGTGGTCACAGAGGATATCAGAGAGGGTGTTGTGGCTATTGAAGAAGGAACGTGGTACTCTCCTGAAGACCCTATGCAAGACGGTAGCAGAGGAAATAGTGGACAGCCAAATGTCCTCACTTCTTCAAGGCCGACTTCCCAAGCGTCACAATCCTGTGCAGCCAATACTGTTTTGGTGGCTGTAAAAAAGATTAAAGGTGACGTGGTGCCAAATCAAGCACATTTGATGCCTAAAGTGACAAAGATATAAGTGTAAAGGGGAGCTAAGATGAGACTTTTTATAACTGTTGTCATAGCCTGTATATTTGGTATCGGACTTCAGGCCGAATTATACATTTATACAAAAAAAGGGATTAGGCTTCCTCTGGAAAAGCAAAAAGTGACACTCTATAATGGCATACCGGTGAAGAAAATATCAAGTCAAGATGACAGGGTAACGGTTCAGGTAACTGGTTTTGTCAGCAAGAAAGATAAAAACAAACTCTTTGCTACCAGAAATTTGAAACTTCTGCTGGCAGTTGCCACAAACCCTGGTATATTAAAAACCAAAGGCGATACGGGAGTATTGGAAGTAACAGTACCGAAAAAAAGTTTAACGGATGATATGGAAGAAGCCTGGGCTACAGGCTCAGATCTCTTTTATGACAAATGTACCAAATGCCATCATACCAGGATCGTGGAGCATCATAGTATGCAGGACTGGAATGCACTGTTTGGAAGTATGAAGTATAAAGCAAAAACTACAGAAGCACAAAATGAAGCAATCTTGAGATTTTTGCGTGCTTTTGCAAAAGATGGTATACTTAAAGAGAGTGAGTAGGATCACAAGAGTGCTGTCAGGCTAATGAGAGTAAAGTTTTCCATTAGGGATATATGATGGATAAGATATTTTTAGAGAAGTTGAAGACACTTACCGTACTTTATGCAGAAGATGAAAAGGGAATTAGAAAGAAAATATCTGATTCCCTGAGATATTATGTCAAAGAGGTCATAGAGGCTGAAAATGGAGAAATAGCACTAAAACTCTATAAAGAGTATCGGCCTGATATTCTTTTTACAGATATCATGATGCCAAAACTGGATGGTATAGCATTGGTAAGAAGTATTCGTAAAGGTGATACCAAGACCCCCATTGTCATGATTACCGCACATACTGACAAAGAGTACCTGCTTCGCGCTGTTGATCTGCATCTTGAACAGTATATTATCAAACCTATTAATCTCACGGATCTGAAACATGCACTTCACAAATGCCTGGATGCAATATCAGATAATCATGCATTTATCGTAGATTTAGCAGGTCACTATAGTTATGACTTTGACAATAAAGTACTTACCTGTGCAGACAAGGTCATCAAGCTGAGTAAAAAAGAGATGGCATTTTTAGAGCTTTTGCTTCAGAACAGACACAGAGTAGTGACGTATTCTGAGTTACAGAACTATATCTGGCAGGATGAGATCATGAGTGATTATGCATTAAAATCGTTAGTGAGAAATATACGATACAAATTTCCAAAGGATTACATCAAAAATCTCTCTGGTGTCGGGTATAAGCTGAATGATCACATATCTTAAGATCAGATATAAATTTTTACTGATGGCGCTTCTTGGCGTGACCGCTATCGTATTTATGTCATTGTTGGCACAGAATATCCTGGAAGATGGGCTGGAGAGGGTCAAAGATGTTTTCAAGGACTCTCGAAAAGTGGAGAATATACAGCATAACTATATCATTCCCCTTTTTAAACTCAGAGAGGCAACCCTCTCGTTGGTAGTTGCACCTGATGGGGAATACAAAAGAGATATCGCGATCAGTTTAACTCCTATGGTGGAAGCACTGGATTACTCTTTCAGCTCGCTTGACAGCAAGTTTAAAAATATATGGGAGAGCTATAAAAAACTTATCTTTATCAAAAATGGCTATAAAAATTATAAAAGGTTCACATACTCTACAGACGGCTATATCAAACAGGGCTATAAGACAGGAGGTTTTTTACACACAAAAAGTGTAGAGAGAAAACAGTTCTATACCTTAATATCCAAACTCAAAGAGCTTCAGACCACGCAACTTGAAAACTCCTATAGAACATTTCAAAAAGCAAAAACAAGTTTCTTGAAAAAACAAAAGATCATCACAGCCGGTGTAATAGCAGTCATTATTCTAACCCTACTTTTTGGTTTTCTGATCGCCAAAAGTATCGTATTTTCGATGGAGAGTGTACAGCAAGGGCTTGGTAGGTTCTTTGATCTTCTGGGTCGCAAGATCGATAAAGATGAAAAGATACGCATAGAGTTGAAAAGTACAGATGAATTTGGTGAAATGGCAAAGATGATAAACACAAATATAGAAGTATTACGCGAAAAACTCAAGAAAGACATACGACTTATAGAAGATGCCACCAGTGTGATGAGTGATCTTAAAAAAGGAAACCTGGACAGACGATTGGTAGAGAATGCAAGTTCAAGTGAACTTAATAATCTCAAAGAGGTGATGAATGAGATGCTGGGTGACCTTGAGGACAGGATCGTTTTAGAGATACAGGAGAGAACGAAGCAGGAGCAGTTGCTGATTCAGCAGAGCAAACTTGCATCCATGGGAAATATGATAGGCAATATTGCACACCAGTGGCGACAGCCTCTGAGTGAGATAAGTGCTGTTTTGATGCATATGCAGGTAAAAAAAGAGCATGATGACCTGAGTGATGAGGGTTTTGAAAAAGATATGCGGGAATGTGATGTGATACTTTCCCATATGTCCAATACGATCAGTGATTTTCAGAACTTTTTCAAACCCTCTAAAGAAAAAACAAAATTTTCTCTCCAGGAAGAGTGTAAAAATGCAAGTTATATCATAGAGTCTTCCTTGCGGTACAAGCGTATAGATTTGAGGATAGATATAGAGGAGGATTGTGAGATCATTGGCTATCCCAGAGAATTTTCACAAGCTATCCTCAATATTCTCTCCAATGCAAAAGATGTTCTTGTGGAAAGAGAAGTAGAGGACCCGTATATAAAACTGACACTGAAAGAGGGGAGAAAGTATGCGGTTGTGAAAATAGAGGATAACGGTGGAGGTATCAGAACAAAATTCATAGAGAGTATATTTGAACCTTATTTTACAACCAAACACGCTACAAAAGGGACGGGGATCGGTCTCTATATGAGTAAAATCATCATTGAAGACAGTATGCATGGATACATAGAGGTTAAAAATGGGAAGAGCGGAGCCATTTTTACGATTAAATTACAAAGAGTAATATCGTAAAATAGCTACTTTTGTTATTCCTGTTTCCGTGTAATATCTGCCCCCAAAGCAGAAAGCTTCCCCTCTAAGTCATCATAGCCTCTGTCTAGATGGTAGATCCGCTTGACCTGTGTAACGCCGTTGGCTGCCAGTGCTGCCAGCACCAGTGCCGAGCTGGCTCTGAGGTCTGTCGCCATGACAACGGCACCGTTGAGCTCCTTGACGGGATGGACAGCAGCCGTGTTACCCTTGAGCCAAATATCGGTACCCAGTCGGTTGAGTTCGCTGACATGCATGAAACGGTTTTCAAAAAGTCGCTCCTCGATGAGGCTCTCTCCCTCTTCTACAACAGAAGCAACTGCCATAAATTGCGCTTGCATATCTGTGGGGAAACCGGGGTACTCTGTGGTAATAATATTAACAGATTTGAGATTTTTTGCCGGGTGTATGGTGATACGCTCTTTGTCTATGGTGAAGCTGCAGCCCATGGACTCGAGTTTGTCCAGAGAGGCTCGGATATGTTCTTGGTTGACTTTGTTGAGTGTGATCTCCGAATGGGTAATTGCTCCGGCACAGAGATACGTACCTGCCTCGATTCTATCCGGGATGATCTCGATAGGGTTTGTAAACACCAGTGGTTTTCCTCCGGTACCCTCTATGGCTATCGTTCCGGTACCGATGCCGCTGACAGATACACCTGCTTCAGCTATCATCTCGCAGAGTTGTACGACTTCAGGTTCTCTAGCGGCATTGATGATCTCTGTCGTGCCATGGGCAAGTGCTGCTGCCATGATGATATTTTCCGTACCGCCTACGGTAATCTTGTCAAAGACGATCTTGGCACCATGAAGTCCGTTAGGGGCTTCGGCTCTGACATAGCCGCCTTTGATCTCGATCTGTGCACCCATCGCCTCGAGTGCTTTGAGATGTAGATCGATAGGGCGTTGACCAATCGCACAACCACCGGGAAGACTCACTTCACACTCTCCAAAGCGTGTCAGTAAAGGACCGAGTACCAAAATAGAAGCTCTCATCTGAGAAACGATCTCGTAGACCGCTTTGGTGGAGTTGATGCTACCATTATTGATAACTGCCACTGTCTTGTCATGTTCGACCTTGCCTCCCAGCATACCAAGCAGCTTGATCAATGTTCTGATATCTACCACATCGGGCAGATTGGTCAGTGTTACCTCTTGGTCACTGAGTATCGTGGCAGCCACCACAGGAAGTGCAGCATTCTTGGCACCACTGATGGTGATCTCTCCACATAACTTTTTTTTACCCACAATCTCTAAATAATCCATTTGCCATCCATTATAGTTTGTTTGTGGTATTTTAACACAATAGAATTAAGCAACGAAACAATAGAGGATGCCAGCTATTTCTAGCAAGCAAATAACAATATTCATATATATTTATATAATTTTTGATATTTTTAGATATGTTTAATATTTATTAGTGTAACATATTACTTAATATTTAACTAAAAAGCCTATTATACGGGCTAGGAGCGGGCATGAGTAATACTTTGGACAGACTAAAAGCATTAAGTGACAAGTTAGAAGTTAAATTAGCAAATAAAACAGAAGTACCCTCCTCATTACCGGATACGCCTCCCGTAAAAGCAAAACAAGAACCCAAAAAAGAGACCAAACCCGTAAGAAATGTGGGCATAGAGACCAAAGGTAATCATGTCGCCTTGGCAAAAAGTATCATTGCTCTCATGTCTATTGATATGAAAGCCGAAGAGGTACGTGCCCAGAATATCTATAAAGTGGCACAGCTTTATCTTTCATTGAATATCAATGAAAAAGCACCGGATTTTGATCATATCTTTATTTATAAAGCGATGAATATCAGTGGCATCGGTCTCAAAGAGGAAGATTTCGGAGAGATACGTGAAGGAAAATACTGTCAGATCATTGCGATCACCTATGAGCCGGACAGCAATGGCAAGAAAAAAGCCAAAAATATCTCTCTGAGCTACTTTGGAAAAGCAGAAAAGCTTGAAGAGGACCTCAAAAATGATATTATGGAGTTTGTACTACGCTGGAGATATGAGAAGGCATTTCAAAACCTGGAGCATTACAAATACCTGCTGGATAAGATAAAACCGAGTGACAAACTTTTTTAGATAAAACCTCCCGCCTCTAATTGAACATTTGGTAGAATGCCGAAAATAAAGCATACTATAAAAATAACAAGAGGTGAAGATGAACATTGAAATAACCCCTGAAAACCTACTGATACAGCTTGGATATCCTGCCAATCCTGTTACGATAAAGCAGATGGAAGTGATCATTGCCAACACAGAACACTTTGATACGTTTTCCAAACATATTTTGAGCCTGAATGATGAACTCAAGCATCTAAACGGCTTTATCGCTATGTCTAACTCTACGCAGTACCTTAAGATCAAGACAGAAAATACCAAAGCAGAAGAGGTGACCCCTTTTGTGGAGACCCTGGAGAAGTGGAGTGATAAGTACAAAGTTACACTCAAGAGAGTAGAGGGCAAAAACACCTTTTATATCATCGGTCAAGCATAGCCTCGTTGCATGCCGCTTAGTACCCTCAATGAAGAGCAGCTTCGTGCTGCCACTGCGCCATCCGGGCAGAACCTCATCATCGCCAGTGCCGGTACAGGAAAAACCTCTACGATCGTAGGCAGGATCGTGCATCTGCTCAAAGAGGGGACAACGCCGGAGAAGATCCTGCTGCTGACCTTTACGAACAAAGCAGCAGGGGAGATGATCGCACGATTGGGAGCCTTCTTCCCGAAACATATATTGGATCGTATCGAATCAGGCACCTTTCATGCGGTCTG
>Ga0256827_10000673_pt1 | contig 21372 bp, 20 predicted proteins | sample CV84metaG_FD_185977 | JGI IMG/M metagenome (GOLD analysis project Ga0256827, IMG submission 185977) | Hydrothermal vent microbial communities from East Pacific Rise, Pacific Ocean - CV84 | ecosystem: Environmental > Aquatic > Marine > Hydrothermal vents | place: Pacific Ocean: East Pacific Rise... | reverse complement strand
GCAAAAAATAGCCGTTGGTTCGATAATGCTGACACGCCATATTTAGATGATGGAGGAACAGTGCCTACGGGTTGTAATAAAGGGAGTTCAGATTGGACTTGGGAACCTCGAGACGAAGAAAAAGGTGATATAGCTAGAATGATTTTTTATATGGCTGTTCGTTACGAAGGTGGAAATGGAGAACCAGATTTAGAGATTATAGATTTCTTTCCTGAAGATAACTATACAAACGATCCTATTTATGCTAAATTATCTACTTTATTGCAATGGAACGAACTTGACCCTGTAAACGATTGGGAGAGAAATAGAAATGATATTATTTACGAAGATTATCAACACAATCGTAATCCATTTATTGACCATCCAGAATATGCAGAAGAAATTTGGGGGACATCATCTCCAAATACAGATGATTTAGGAATTGTTAATATACATTTTACAGACTGTAATATTGATGATTGGCAGGTTATATCATTGTCTGGTGATAAAGATTGGGAATGTGATGAAAACACATATAAGATTAATGCTTATTATGGTGACGAAGCTTGTAACGATTGGTTTATTTCGTCCGCTATAAACTTAGATAATTTTAACAACGAAATTCTCACGTTCAAAACATATCATCAATACGAAGATGATGGAATTGAAGGCGCAGAAGTAAAACTAAAATACTCTACCGATTACTCAGGAACGGGTTCTCCTGAAGATGCTAATTGGAATGAAATAGTTTTTAATTATCAAACTACAGGAACACCTGAGTTTACAGCATCTGGAGATATCGATTTATCGACTATTGAAGGTGAGGATGTGTATTTTGCTTTTCACTATATGTCAAGTGGAACAGAGGCTGGTTCATCGAGCTTATGGAAGATTGACGATATATTAATTACAGGTGATGAAATAAGTACAAATATTGAAAAAAAGAATATTCCTGAATTTAAAATATATCCTAATCCAACAAAAGGTTTTATCTTTATAGAGACTCAGAATTTCATAAATAAAACGATAGAAATTATTGATATAATGGGAGAGATAGTTATAAAAGAAGGTATTGATAATAATCTTTCAAGAATTAATTTAAACAATTTAGATAATGGTGTGTATTTTGTAAAAATCAATGATATAATCCGAAAAGTTGTTGTTCAGAAGTAAAGAATTTAGGAGTTTAATTTTTAAATATTATAATAAATGAATTTTAGAATATTAATAATGTCTGTTTTTGTGGGATTCACACTACTTTCGTGTACAATGAAGAATAGTGAGGTAAAAGAAAAGAAAACTGTTAAAATATTTAGCTTGGAACAAGATTTATTAGCAAATGGATATGAGAAGATTGCTCTCGATAAATTACCTTCTGGACATTTACATTTTAAGTTAAAATTGAATGGTGTTATTGGAAGTTTTATTTTAGATACAGGTGCTGGAGCAACTGTTGTTGAAGAAAAGAGACAAGATAAATTTAAAATGAAGGTTGTGAAGTCTGATGAAATAGCTACGGGAGCAGGAGGAACAGATATACAAACTCATGAATCCAATAACAATCTTATTGTTATTAATTCTTTAACTTTAAAAGATTATAAATTAATATTAATGAGTCTCGATTATGTAAACCAAGCCCTAGTGAGTATGGAAATTGAAGAAGTTGATGGTATTGTAGGGGCTGATATTTTAGAAGAGAAAGAAGCAATAATAGATTACTCTAATTTAGTACTCTATTTAAAGAAATAATTTACTTTTCAAAGGAGAAGAACCGACAAGATTAAGTTTTTGTCGGTTTTTGTTTTTTAAAGTTTAAGCTTATTGTAGTAGTTATATCGACCTTGTAGAGATATCTTTTTTGGTCTCATTAAAAAACTTTAACTTTGTTCGAGAGTTTTATGGAAGCAAAGAAAGTCTATTTTATATCCGATGTACATTTGGGTTTGCCTAACCCAGAAAAAAGTCTCGAGCGTGAAAAAAAGCTAGTAATTTGGCTCGAAAGTATTCGGCAAGAAACCAAAGCGTTGTATTTATTAGGTGATGTTTTCGATTTCTGGTATGAATATAAATATGTGGTTCCGAAAGGCTATGTTCGTTTCTTGGCTAAGATTGCAGAATTTACAGATCAAGGTATTCCTGTTTATTTTTTTACAGGTAATCACGATATTTGGGCTTTTGACTATCTTGAAAAAGAGGTGGGAATGACTATTATTCGGGAACCCAAAACAATTGAAATTTCAGGAAAAATATTTCACATGGCTCATGGCGATGGTTTAGGTCCTGCCGATGTAGGTTTTAAACTTCTAAAGTGGTTATTTACCAATAAAACAGCTCAGTTTTTGTTTTCTAGAGTTCATCCTAATTTTGCACTTTGGTTGGGTAATTCGTGGTCACGGAAACATCGGTACGATTTAGAATTGGACGATTTAAGTTTTCAAGGTGCAGAAAACGAATGGTTGGTACAGTACGCTAAAGATTTATTAAAAACAGAGAAAATAGACTTTTTCCTATTTGGACACCGACATATAGCTGTCAACCTAAAAATTGAAAATGCGCAATTTATTAACCTTGGCGATTGGATTTCGAACTTTACATTTGCTGTGTTCGATGGCGAGAATCTAAGTCTACAGCGTGCTAGTGGTGAAATAATTTCTATCCAGAACTAAAAAACACTGTGAAGCTTCAGAAAATTTATATTTTTACAAAATGATAAGGAGAGGAATTATAATAGTAGTGTTAGTGGTTTTATCCTTATCGTGTGCAAGGGTGGTTATGCCTCCAGGAGGTCCAGAAGATAAGACTCCTCCCAAAGTCTTGGAAAGTAGCCCAGAGAATTTTAGCACTCAATTTTATTCCGATAAAGTTGTTATTAATTTTGATGAATATATTGTTCTAAAAGACTTTAATTCAGAGTTTGTCAGCTCACCTGTTTTTAACGAAAAACCAGATAAAATTCTTAGAGGTAAATCATTGGTATTAAAATTTGATAAAGATAGTTTAGTCCCTAATACAACTTATACTTTAGATTTTGGGAATTCTATTATTGATTATAGAAGAGGAAATATTTTAGAACATTTTCAGTATGTTTTTTCGACAGGAGAAAGTATAGATTCTTTACATATTAGTGGGCATTTAGTTTTAGCAGAAGATTTAAAACCTCAAGAAAAAGTTTGGATTCTCTTGTATAAAAATTTTAACGATAGTGTTTTGAGAACACAGCGACCAGATTTTATTGCAAAGACCGATGTCGATGGCTATTTTTCTATTAATAATATTGCTGCGGGGACATATACTATGGCAGCTTTGAAAGATATAAACAGTAATTATTTGTTCGATTTACCCAACGAGCAAATTGCCTTCCTAGATTCTAGTTTTGTATTATCTATAGCAAAAGCACAATTAGATTCTAATAAATTATCTTTAGATACCTTTCAACTCTCTATAGATAGCTTACAAAATAGCGAACAAGAAGATACACTTAATAATAGACCATCTTTTAATGTTTCGCCAACAGCAATCGATTTATTCTTGTTCGAAGAAGATTTTTCTAATTTGTATTTATCGGAGTATAAAAGAGAGCATAAACATTTATTATCTTTAGCTTTTAGCGAACCTTACGATTCTACGCTGAATATTAGTATAGAAAATACACAAGAAAAGCAATGGTTGGTAGAGCCCAATTCTTTAAAAGATACATTTAAAATTTGGTTAATAGATACAGCTTTGGCACATCGCGATAGTATTGAAATGATTATTGAATACTATAGGACAGATTCTACACAGAGTTTAGTCTTAGGTAAAGATACTTTAGCTTTCAATACTAAAAAAAGGTTAAGACCAAGAGTTCGAAAACCAAAGTTGAAGGAACAAGATTCAATAGTTGTACCTAAGAAATATCTTAAATTAAAAGCAAATTTTATTGAACAAAACCCATTCGATTTTTATAAAACGCTAAGTATTACCTCGTCTTTTCCTTTAGATTCGGTAGATATTTCTAAAATTGAATTCTACGAGAAAGTAGATACTACTTACATTCTTACAGAAGTTTTGATAGAAAAAGATAGTCTTAAACCAAGACAGTACAATATTAAGCAAACACTTAAGGAAGATACAGATTATAAGGTCTTTGTTGCTCCAGATGCTTTTGTCGATTATCGACATTATGGTAACGATACTTTGCTTCAGATGTTCAAAACGACTAAACTTGCAAAATATACAGAGATACAGTTAAAAGTTAGTGGTATTGGTGAGCATCAAGTTATAATTCAATTGATAAATGCCAGCGATAATATACTTGAAGAACGAGTTTTACAAAGCGATTCTGCCTTAGTTTTTAGCTTTCTTAAGCCCGGAAATTATAAATTTAAGATGATTGTAGATACCAATGGTAATGAGAAATGGGATACAGGAAATTATGATTTAAGAATTCAACCTGAAAAGATTTTATTTTATCCCGAAGCTATTCCAACAAAGGCTAATTGGTCGCATGAAATTGTTTGGGATTTGAAGAAAGACTAATTATTTAATTCTTAATTTGAATATATTAAAGGAATATTGGAGTGATTTTGTGGCACTGTTTTATCCGAAAACGTGTCGTGCTTGTGGTACGGTTTTGTCGAAAAACGAACAATGGGTTTGTACAAATTGCTATTTAGATATTCCAAAATCCGATTATTGGAACGATACTAAAAATCCTGTAAATCAATTGTTCTGGGGAAAGACAAAGATAGAATTTGCTTCAGCTTTTTTAATCTTTAGTAAAGGTTCAAGATACAGAAAGCTTATACATAGTTTAAAATATAAAGACGATCAAGAATCGGGAATAGAATTAGGCCGTTTATATGGTAAAGAATTGTATAAACAGTCGAAATATCCTAAAATCGATGCTATTATTCCCGTTCCGCTACATCCTAAAAAGCAAAAGAAAAGAGGTTACAATCAGTCGGACTGTATTGCAGAAGGTTTATCACTATCGTTAAATGTTCCGTATGTGACCGATGTGCTGATACGAACTGTAAATACACAAACACAAACTAAAAAGCATAAAGACGAACGCTGGGAAAATGTTAAAGGTGTATTTGATGTGAAAAATCCAAATACTATTCGAGGAAAACAGGTTTTGTTGGTTGATGATGTTATAACAACAGGAGCCACAATAGAACATTGTGCACTTAGTTTAATTGAAAAAGCCGATTGTAAGGTGAGTATTGCTTGCCTAGCTAGGGCTTAACTCTAAGGAATTCTTATATAGAAATTATTCAGAATCTCTGTATTCGACAATCCGTCGTCGGGCTTCGGTAGTGAAAAAACTGTCGGGAAAATCGACCAATAATTGCGTGTACAATTCCATTGCTTTTTCTGGGTTTTCTTGTCTGCTATATAGTTCTGCCAAAGCCATTAAAGTATTATCGGATAATATATCTCTGTAATGCTTGTTTAACAGTTTTTGATAGAGTTTTTGTGCAAGAGTATCTTTTCCTAAGCTTTCATTAATTTGTGCTTTCTTAAACAGAATATCGTCGGCTAAGCTGTGGTTAGGAAATTGATCCTGAATACTATCTAAGGTTTTTAAGGCTTCTGTTTTTTTATTCTGAAAAATTAGTAAATCGGCTTTAGCAAATAGTTGTAAAGGTTTTTCTATTGAATCTTTTAAATTATTAGCAATAATCGTCGATAAATAAAACGCATCGTTAGCTATTAGCTTCGATGTACTTGCTTTAAGCACATCTAACTGTCCTTTTGCCCATAAAAAGTCGCCCGAATAATATGCTAATTTTGCTTTTTTTATCTGTGCCTCGTTTCCTATTTCGTTGTTTGGGTTAGCTTTAATAACTTGCGAATAATAAAGTGTAGCTTCCCAAATATCGTTGTTTAATAGTAGTTCGTTGGCCAATTCTATTTTGACTTGCGATGTTTCGTTATGATTTAAGTTTTTCTGTTCTATCAAATCTTCTAGCAAAGCTATTCCTTCTGAAATTTGTCCACCGTAGAAGGATAATATATGAGCGTAATTAATCTTTAGAAGTATCGATTCGGGAATATTGCCAATATCGGAAAGAAATGTTTTATAAGTTTCTATTAGACTTTCAATTTGTTCTTGTTTTGGATTTTTTACTGTAAGAATTTGAGCTTGTAAGGCTTGCAAGTAACCGACTTTTGCCGATAGATAATTCAACTTGTTTTCTCCCAAATTCATAACATAATTGTAGCAATCGATAGCTGTTTCGTAATCTTTGTTACTGTAACATAACTCGCCTAAAGCAATTAAACGGTTGCCATCTTCTTTGTTTCTCTTATCTAAAGCTTTGGTTTGGATAAAAGCCTTGGTAAAACTTTTTTCTTGCAGATACAACCAAATAAGCAGCTCGTTGTAAATGGTATTACTGTTCGATTTTTGAATACGAGAAATAAGTTCTTTTTTTAGTAAGTCGTTTAAACTTCCATCATCTTGGCGATAAACGGTAGATTGTAAACGATTTTGTACCGTTTTAAGGTAAGCATCGTTTTCGTCCAATACATCTAAATATTGATTTATCATTTTCTGATAATCTCGAGAATAGTAGTAAACATTGGCTAATTCGAAGGCATAGCTGTAATTCCCCTTACTTAATTTCCGACCTTTCAGATATGTTTGCTCGGCGTATTTAAATTCACGTTGCGAGATAAAAGCATTGGCTAGACTAATAACTTGAGTTCGTGTGCCATTTTTTAGTTGAGAAATGGTTTTTTCGTACAGTTTCTGTGCTTTTTCCTCATTGCCAGAAGCTTTGTAAATAGCGCCTAATTGTATTTTTAAAGCAGCATCTCTTTTGTTTTTTTTAATTTCGGCTTTTAATGTCTTTTCTGCAACATCGAATTGCTTATCTTCAATATAACACTTGATTAAGTAATTTAGATAAGTTTTCGAATGCGCCGAACTGTAAAGCTCTTGATATAAAATAGCTGCTTTATCATATTCTTTATCTTTGTAATACTGATAAGCCAACTGACTTTTATTGGAATGATTTTGAGCCAAAGATGTACCTGCTACAAAAACGAAAAATAATAGCCCTATTAAATATTTATTCCCCAAAAGCTATATTTATTCTGATGTTAGGCGTTTAGTGAGAGTTTCACCTTTAGGTAAGAGCTCTTTGTAATGGTCTTGAAGATATTGAATTTGAGCTTTTTCTCCCTTAAAACGTAATAATAGGTTTTTTGCTATTATAGTTTCATCTTGAAAATATTTTTGAGCATCTTCCGGACTTATTTCTTTATTTTTTAATTCAATTTTAAGAGCTAATAATTGACTAACTGAATAATTTAAATCTTTTTCCAATTTTTCGAGTCTCGAATAAAATTTCTTATTGGCTTTTTCTGTATTGGAAAGGCTAACTAAAGTCATTCTGTCGTCGCCTTCTAATTGTTCAAAATAGGGAGATAATTGTCCTATAAGCTTGTGAGCTTTAGCTTTATCATTTTTAAAATCAATTCCTTTTAGGTCTTGAAGTTCACTTAAAGCATCTGTTACTTGGTCTTCTAGATTATCGATATCGCTAAGTAACTTTGTTTGATTACAAGCGTTTAGAAAAACGATAATAAATAGAATATTGACAATTTTTAAAGTTTTCATTTCAAGAAAATTAAGAATTTATTAGTTTAAAATATCGAAACCTGTATATTTTCTTAGAACTTCTGGTACAACAATTCCTTCTGCATTTTGGTAGTTTTCCATTATTGCAGCAACCATTCTTGGTAAGGCTAAGGCCGAACCATTAAGTGTATGGGCAAATTGAGTTTGTTTAGCACCGTCTTCTTTGTATCTTAATTTTAATCGAGTAGATTGGTATGATTCGAAGTTAGAAACCGAGCTAACTTCTAACCATTTTTCTTGAGCTTTTGAATAAACCTCGAAATCGAAAGTTAAAGCAGAAGTAAAGCTTAAATCGCCCCCACAAAGCTGGACAATACGATAAGGTAACTCGAGTTTGTTGATGATGCTTTCGACATATTCTACCATTCTATCCAATGTTTCGTACGATTTATTAGGGTGCTCTACATGTACAATTTCTACTTTGTCGAACTGATGCAATCGATTTAGTCCACGAACATCTTTTCCGTACGAACCTGCCTCGCGTCTAAAGCAAGGAGTGTAAGCCGTTGTCTTAATAGGGAATTGTTTAGCATTAAGAATTACATCTCTAAAAATATTGGTAACAGGAATTTCTGCTGTAGGAACCATATATAAATTATCCTCTTGCATGTGGTACATCTGACCTTCTTTATCGGGTAATTGTCCAGTACCAAATCCAGAGTCTTCGTTAACCATAAGTGGAGGAATAACCTCGTTGTAACCATTATCAACAGCCTCGTCTAAAAAGAATTGAATCAATGCTCTTTGGAAACGTGCCATTTTACCTTTGTAAACAGGGAATCCAGCACCAGTGAGTTTTACGCCTAATTCGAAATCGATTAAATCGTATTTATCGGCTAATTCCCAGTGAGGTAATAAACCAGTGGTGTTTTTTTCTACTTCAGGATAATTCCCTCGCACAAAAATATTATCGGTGTCATCTTTCCCTGCAGGAACAGATGGGTGAGGAATATTAGGAATTTGAACAATTAGTTCATGCAATTCGTTTTCAACTTCCGATAATTGTTCTTGTAGTACTTTAATTTGGGCTTTTAAATCTACGGTTTTGGCTTTTGCTTGATTGGCTTCTTCAATTTTTCCAGTTTTAAATAAACCACCAATTTCTTTCGATAAAGCGTTCATTTCAGCTTGTAAAGCATCGGCATCGGTTTTTAACTTTTTACGGTCTAAATTTAATTGAATGGTTCTAGGAACTATTTCTGAAGCATCAAAATTTTTAATTTTTAGAAGCTCTATAACTTGTTGTGTATTCTGTTCTAATTGCTGTATAGTCAACATAATATTCTGTATTGTATGTAGATTGTAAAATTATTTAGACAAAAGTACGAATTCCATTTTACAATTGGTAACGAATAATTGAGAATGACTAATAAGAGTTGTTGTACGTTATTAAACTAAAGTATGTGTTTATCTTACGAATAGAATTAATAAGTTAGGCTATTCCTTTTCCTTTCCGTACCTTTGCAACTTTTTTCACAAAAGAAAGCAATACGTGTTTTAATGCATTGATAATTAGTTGTTTTATGAAGTTTATTAAAGAATTTAAGTGGATAGATAAATCGCAAGGAAGTGCAAAAGATGATATCTTTTCAGGATTAACTGTAGCATTAGCTTTAGTTCCTGAAGCTGTGGCTTTTGCCTTTGTTGCTGGAATATCGCCCATTATTGGCTTGTATGGGGCATTTATGATGGCTTTAATTACTGCTGTTATTGGAGGTCGACCTGGTATGATTTCTGGAGCAACAGGTGCTATGGCTGTGGTTATGGTTTCTTTAGTTATAGATGGAAATGCTTATGCAGAGAGTATTGGAGCAGATGGTAATCTAATGGGCTTGCAATTCTTATTTGTCACGTTACTTTTTACAGGAGCTTTTCAGATTTTGGCAGGTGTTTTTAAGTTAGGAAAATATGTACGTATGATTCCTCATCCTGTAATGATGGGCTTTGTAAATGGACTGGCTATCGTAATTATGACTTCTCAATTAGGGATGTTCAAAGAAGGAGGAGAGTGGCTGTCAGGCTCTGTTTTATTTGTAATGATAGGTTTAGTTGCATTAACGATGGCTTTAATGGTTGGTTTGCCTTATCTATCCAAAAAAATTCCAGCTGCTTTAGTTTCTATTTTAGTAGTAACTGCAATTGTGATCTTTGGAGGTATCGATACCGCAACAGTTAGTAGTTTTGTTGCCTCGGGTAGTCCCGATGGAAATGGAAGTTTAGCCGCAGACTTGCCAAGTTTCAATTTCCCAATTATTCCATTCAATCTAGAAACTTTAAGAATAATTCTGCCTTATGCCTTTATTTTGGCTGCTATTGGACTTATAGAATCTTTAATGACGCTAAATCTAATAGATGAACTGACCGAAACACACGGAAACGGAAATAAAGAATGTGTGGCACAGGGGACAGCAAATATTGTAAATGGACTGTTTGGAGGCATGGGCGGTTGTGCAATGATTGGACAAAGTATCATTAATATAAAATCGGGAGGGCGAGGTCGCTTATCGGGTATTGTAGCGGGTTTATCTCTGTTGGTATTTATTTTGTTTGCTTCAAAATATATAGAAATGGTCCCAATCGCAGCCCTCGTTGGAGTTATGTTTATGGTCGTAATAGGAACTTTTGCCTGGAGTACTTTTAAGATTATCAATAAGATACCCAAAGCCGATTTATTTGTAATAGCAGTTGTTACTTTTGTGACTGTAGTCGAAGATTTGGCTGTTGCTGTTTTTGCTGGTGTTATTATCTCTGCCTTGGTTTTTGCTTGGGAAAATGCACTGCGTATTCGAGCAAGAAAGCATACCGATGAGCACGGAATAAAACATTACGAAATTTATGGTCCTTTGTTTTTTGGCTCAACCAAACTCTTTTTAGAAAAATTTGATGTAAAAAATGATCCTAAAGAAGTTATTATCGATTTTGAAGAATCGCGAATTATGGACCAGTCGGCAATTGAGGCTATTAATAAAGTTACGGAAAAATATTTAAAATCAGGGAAAACCATTCATCTTTGGCATCTAAGTCAAGACTGTAGAGCTCTGATTAAAAAAGCTGAAAAGATTTGTGTAGTGAATGTTTTGGAAGATCCCGATTACACCATCGCTATCGATAATTATAACCTAAAATTAAAAGAAAAAGATGCTCAAAAACTTTCCTAATATAAAAGTAATAGCCTTCGACGCTGACGATACGCTTTGGGAAAACGAAAACTTCTTTCGGGAAGCAGAGCAAGAGTTTTATGCATTAATGGAGAATTATGCAGATAAGGATTTTCTTGAACAAAAATTATTTCAGACCGAAATTGGACATCTTAGTTTATATGGTTATGGAATAAAAAGTTTTATCCTATCGATGATAGAAACAGCATTAAAGGTGAGTAAGAATGAAGTTTCGCAAGAGATTATTTTGGAAATCCTTCAAATTGGAAAAAGAATGCTGAATCATCCCGTTCGACTTTTAAAGGGCGTAGAATCTACATTGAAATTGCTTTCGGAGAAGAATTATCGGTTAGTTGTTGCTACTAAAGGAGATTTGTTAGACCAAGAACGTAAACTTAAACAGTCTGGTCTTCAAAAGTACTTTCATCATATAGAAGTAATGACCGATAAGCAGGGAAGTAATTATAAATCTTTATTCCAAAATTTAGCCGTTAAGCCCTCGGAATTTTTAATGATAGGTAATTCGTTAAAGTCGGATATTCTTCCCATTCTAAAGCTTGGAGGACAAGCTATACATATTCCTTATCATACAACTTGGGTACACGAATCGCTAAATGAGGAAGATTTAAAGCAACACCAATATTTCAAATTAGAAAGCTTGGAAGGGCTTATAGAACAATAGCCACTTAGGAGCAAAAGAAAACCCCTACTAAAAATAGTAGAGGTTTGTAAATATATTCTCGAATAGAAACTATTCTTCTTTCTTTGCTTTAGGTTCAGCTTTAGCCTTAGGAGCTGCTTTTGCTTTAGGCTTAGCTTCTGTTTTAGGAGCTGCCTTTGCTTTAGGTGTTGCTTTAGCCTTAGGCTTCGCTTCAACTTTAGGTTCAGCTTTTACTTCCTTTTTCGTTTTAGGAGCTGTTTTAGTTTCTACAACTTCAGCCTCTAAAGGAAGAACAGAGATATAAGATCTATTGTCTCTTTTTTTAGTAAACTTAACAGTACCATCAATTAAAGCATAGATAGTATGGTCTTTTCCCATACCAACATTATCTCCAGGATGATGTGTTGTTCCTCTCTGACGCATAATAATGTTACCTGCTATTGCTAGCTGACCACCATAAATTTTAACGCCTAATCTTTTACTTGCGGATTCACGACCATTTCGTGAACTACCCATTCCTTTTTTATGAGCCATATCTTTAAAATGGTTTTATTTGATAGATTCGATTACAATTTCTGATAAGTACTGACGATGTCCGTTTCTTACCTTATAACCTTTTCTTCTTTTCTTTTTGAAAACGATAACTGTATCATCTTTTAGGTGTGATATAACCTTAGCAGTTACTTTAGCGCCTTTTATGTTAGGTGCACCGACGTTCACTTTTTTTCCATCGTCTGTTAAAAGCACATTATCGAACTCTACCTTAGAGCCTTCTTCTGCTTTTAGACGGTGTACGTAAAGCTTTTGGTCTTTTTCAACTTTAAATTGTTGACCTGCTATGTCTACGATTGCGTACATTGTTATTATTATTTTATAAATTGTTTTAAGAGTCTGCAAAAGTAGAAAAACAATTTGTTTTGAACAAGCTTTTGTTAATATTATTTGTGTATTAAAATGACTCTATGTTTCTAAGCATTATGAAAATATATAAGCAAAGGTCATTTTAAATGTAGCTTTTTTTTGCTATATTTGGTATCCTCTTAAAAAATAACTCAATTAAAGTCTGCTTTTTAGGAGGAGGTTTTACAAAAATAAATAACTAAAATTTAGTCATATGAAAATTTATCAAACGGATAAGGTTAAGAATCTAGTTTTGTTAGGAAACTCGGGTTCTGGAAAAACGAGTATTGCCGAAGCAATGTTGTTTAATGGAGGTGTAATTGACAGAATGGGCACGGTAGAAGCCGGCAGTACAGTGTCCGATTACAATAAAATTGAACAAGAAACAGAAAGCTCAATTTATTCTACAGTTTTATTTACCGAATATAAGGACAATAAGATTAATATGATTGATGCTCCTGGAGCCGATGATTTTGTAGGGAAAGCATATACTGCTATTAATCCATCTAATGTGGCATTAATGTTAATAAATGCGCAAAATGGAGTAGAAGTAGGAACTGAGATTCATGCGAGAGCTTTGGAGCAATATGAAAAGCCAATGGTTTTTGTAATTAATCAGATGGATCATGATAAAGCTAATTTTGAGTCGGCTTTAGAAAGCTTAAAAGAGAGTTTTGGATCGAAAGTGGCACAAGTGCAATATCCGTTAGGACTTGGAGATAATTTTAATGGAATTATTGATGTCATTACTATGAAATTATATAAATATTCATCGGATGGCGGAGCTCCAGAGATTTTAGATATTCCTGCAGAAGAGAAAGATAAAGCTGCAGAGTTACATCAAGAATTAATTGAGAAAGCAGCAGAAAATGACGATTCTTTAATGGAATTATTTTTTGAGAATGATGGTTTATCGGAAGATGAAATGCGTTCTGGTATTACAGCTGGCTTAGTTAATAGAGATTTGTATCCTGTGTTCTGTACTTCGGCAAAGAAAAATATTGGTGTACGTCGATTAATGGAGTTTATTGTTAATGTGGTTCCTCGTCCAGACGAATGTAATAAGAGAGAGGATACAAATGGAAATATTATTCCTATTGATGCTAAAAAGCCAGCTTCTATTTTTGTATTTAAAACATCGGTAGAGGAGCATGTTGGAGAGGTTAATTTCTTTAAAGTAATTACAGGAGAAGTTAACGAAGGTGATGATTTAATTAATCAGAGAACTCAAAATAAAGAACGTTTAACTCAACTTTTTGCAGTTGCAGGTAAGAAAAAAGAACGTGTAACTAAGTTAGTTGCGGGCGATATAGGAGCTGCTGTTAAACTTAAGAGTACAAGAACAAGTGATACTTTAAATGCACAAGGACATAATGTTGCTTATAATCCTGTATTAGGTCCTACACCACGTCATCGTTCAGCTATTAGAGCAGTAAACGAAAGCGATGACGAGAAATTGGGCGAAGCATTGAATAGAATGCATGAGATTGATCCAAGTATAGAGGTTGAATATTCAAAAGAATTAAAACAAATTATCATACATGGTCAAGGAGAACATCATTTTAAAATTCTAAAATGGCATTTAGATAATGAATTTAAAGTTGAAACAGAGTTTTATACACCAAAAATACCGTATAGAGAGACAATTACTAAGGTAGCACAAGCCAATTATAAGCATAAAAAACAATCTGGAGGTTCCGGTCAGTTTGGAGAAGTTTATATGGTTATAGAACCATATACAGAAGGAATGCCAGATCCAACAGTATATAAAATTGATGGAAAAGAAATAAAAGTTTCTCTAAAAAATAAGGAGGAGCATGATTTACCATGGGGAGGAAAATTAGTTTATATAAGCAGTATTGTTGGAGGAGCTATAGATGCTCGTTTTATGCCTGCAATTCTTAAAGGGATAATGGAGAAGATGGAAGAAGGGCCTTTAACGGGTTCTTATGCTCGAGATATTAGAGTTGTAGTTTACGATGGTAAAATGCATGCTGTAGATTCTAACGAGATTTCATTTAAATTGGCTGGTCGTCATGCGTTTAGTGATGCTTTTAAAAATGCAGGACCTAAAATTTTAGAACCTATTTACAATGTAGAAGTAATGGCTCCTGCAGAATATACAGGAGATATTATGAGTGATTTACAAGCGCGTAGAGCTATTGTGCAAGGAATGTCATCGGAAAAGGGAATGGAGAAGATATCTTCGAAAGTTCCTTTGGCAGAGATGTATAAATATTCTACATCGTTGAGTTCGGTGTCGCAGGGTAGAGCTATGTTCCATATGGAGTTTTCTGAATATGGACAAGTGCCAGGAGATTTACAAGGAGATTTACTTAAAGCTTATGAAGCTGAACAGACAGAAGAATAACTTGAGTTATGATATAAAAAAAGCCAATGCAACTGCATTGGCTTTTTTTAGTATTATTATTTTAAATCTTTAAAGCCTTTATGGCTTTTTCTATTTGTTTCTTTTGTGCTTTTAACGCTTTATAATTATCACTTTTTGTATTTTTTTCATTAGCTAATTCTACTTCAATCTTTTTTTGTAGTTCTAATAAAGTTGTTTTTAAATCGGCTTCCATTTCAGCTTTGCTGCGTTCTTTCTTTACAATAGCTTTTAAAGCATCTTCTAGACGTTGTCCTCTTAGCGAAATACCGATAATAATTCCGTTTCCGTCGATTAGATAATTTGTAGGAATTCCTCTAACTTTATAAATTTTAGCTCCTTCCGATTTCCAGTGTTTTAGATCGCTAACATGATAAGGCCAAACTAAACCGTCTTTTTCGATAGCATTTATCCAAGATGTTTTATCACGGTCTAAGGAGACACTATAAATAGTAAACCCTTCGCCAGTTTTAAAGTTTTTATCTTTATACTCGTTGTATGCTTTTACCACATTTGGGTTCTCGCGTCGGCAGGGGCCACACCAAGATGCCCAGAAATCAATTAATACGACCTTGCCTTTTAGGTCGGATAACGAATATTCTTTTCCATCAGGAGATTTGAATTTTAACTCTGGTGCTTTATCACCAATATTTAAACCAACATTTTGTGCCCATAATGGACTAACAAATAATAGACTTATAAATGAGAGTGTAATTAGTATTTTTTTCATGGTTTTTTATTTAAGTAAGGTTTTTAATTTATTTTCGAAGTTCTCGTTAGGGTTGTAACCTACGTAAGAAGCTACAATAACACCTTCTCCGTCAACAAGGAATTGTGCAGGAATAGATTGGATTCCATATTGTCCTGCTACAGCTCGATTACCTAAGAAATTGGTATCCCACGATAATTTATCCGATTTTACAGCTTGTTTCCAACTATCTTCGCTTCCTCTACGTCCACCATCTAAGGAAATTCCCCAAATGACAAAGCCGTTAGCATTTTTAAATTTAGAATCTTTATATTTATTGTAAGCTTCTACAACATGAGGGTTAGCATTTCTACAAGGTCCACACCAAGATGCCCAGAAATCAATTAATACTATTTTTCCTCTAAAATCTGAGAGTTTCATTTTTTTACCGGTAATAGAAACTAACTCCATGTCTGGCGCAGTCTGGCCAACATTATACCCAATGTTTTCGGGAGTTTTTGAAATATTTGTAGTTTCGTTAATTGTAGTAAAACTATAAATACCAAGACTTAATACTAATGCTATTAATGCTACTTTTATTTTCATATTTTAAAATTTATTTAATGTGGGGCTAAATTAATACTTTATGCTGTAAAACACAAATGTCTAATTCTATAGCTAATATGCAAAATTAATGCCTATATGTTTTATGAATGCTTAAAACCTTGGGCTTCAATTGGAATAGAATTTCCATCGGCAGTTATTAAACTATAGCCTTTTTCTTTATCGCTAATATGTCCAATAACGGAGATTTCTGGATAGCGTTTTATGGTATTGTAATCCTTCATAGGAACAGTAAATAATAACTCGTAATCTTCACCACCATTGAGAGCAGCAATTGTTCCATGTACATCTATTTCTTGACCAAAACGAAGTGTTGCATTATCTATGGGGAATTTATCTTCGAACAAAACACAGCCTGTATCGGAAGCTTTACAAATATGTATTATTTCGGATGAAAGGCCATCAGATATATCGATCATAGATGTAGGTTTTATCTTCATTTTTGCTAATTTATCGATAATGTCGATAGGCGTTTCAGGTTTTAGTTGCTTTTCTATAATGTGTTCGTATCCGGTTAAATCGGGCTGAGCATTGGGGTTAGTTTTGAAAACTTCTTTCTCTCGTATCAAAAGTTGCAAGCCCATATATGCAGCGCCTAAGTCACCCGTTACGCAGATTAAATCATTTTTGTTGGCTCCCTTTCTGTAAGTAATATCTTCTTTTTTAGCTTCTCCAACTGCTGTAATACTAATGATTAAACCTGAACGCGACGAAGTAGTATCGCCACCAATTAAATCGATATTATAAACTTTACAAGCTTCTTTTATTCCAGCATATAATTCTTCTAAACTCTCTACTGATGTTCTAGCAGAAACGGCTATGGAAACTGTTATTTGTGTTGGCTTGGCATTCATAGCAAGAATATCGGAAAGATTCACAATAACGGCTTTATAACCTAAGTGTTTTAATGGGAAGTAAGATAAATCGAAATGAATCCCTTCTACTAGTAAGTCTGTAGAAATTAAGGTTTTAGTCTTACTAAAATCTAAAACTGCAGCGTCGTCGCCCACAGCTATTAAGGTGGATTTATTGATAGTTTCGAAATCTTTGGTAAGATGTTCTATTAATCCAAATTCTCCTAATTCGGAGATCGGTGTTAATTTTTGATTGGAATCCATATATCTTTTATAAAAATTTTATACTGCAAAATTACAAATAATTGTGATTACTTTTTTGCTTCACTTACTTTTACAATTCGTCCTCTAATTTCTTTTGTGTTGCAAGCTTTTATGGCTTCAAGAGCTTGCTCTTTGTTATTCATTTCTATAAAAGCAAAACCTTTGCTTTTTTTTGTTTTTTTGTCGATAATAAGATTTACAGAAAGAACCGTTCCGTATTGTTCGAAAAGTTGTTGTAATTCAGGTTCTGTAACCGAGAAATGAAGATTTGCAATATAAATATTCATAAAGAAAATACTTAAAATGTAAATAAATAACTGAAAGCATCAAAAGTAATTGGTAAATATCTAAAAATATTCATTTATTTGCAGAAAATATTCAAAAGCACACAAATGAAAATAATTGAGTCTAAGAAAGCTCTAAAAGAGGAAGTTAATAAACTGAAACAATTGGGAAAAAGTATTGGCTTTGTTCCAACAATGGGTGCTTTACATAAAGGACATTTATCTTTAATAGAAGCATCGAATAAGACTTGTGATATTACTGTAAGCAGTATCTTTATTAATCCAACTCAATTCAACGATAAAGAGGATTACGATAAATACCCTAGAATGCTCGATACAGATATTAAAATGCTTGAGGCTAGTCATTGCGATATTGTGTTTATGCCTACTCGAGAAGAAATGTATCCAGAACCCGATAAGCGAACTTTCAATTTTGGATATTTAGGAGAGGTGATGGAAGGTGCACATCGTCCTGGACATTTTAATGGTGTGGCACAAATTGTTTCGAAATTATTTGATGCTGTTCCTGCCAATAAAGCTTTTTTTGGTCAGAAAGATTTTCAGCAATTAGCTATTATAAAAGAAATGGTTAAGCAGCTGAATTACGAGATTGAGATTGTAGCTTGCCCTATTGTTAGAGAAAAAAGTGGTCTAGCAATGAGTTCTCGAAACCAAAGACTCTTGGAATCTGAAAAAATGGCAGCTGCAAATATTTTTAGGATTTTGAGTTGGGCTAAAGAGAATTACTTAAATTATTCGGTTGTCGATTTAAAAGGGCAGGTTGTTAAAGAATTTGAATCGGTTGATGTATTAGATTTAGAATATTTCGAGATTGTAGACCATTTAAGCCTTAAGAATATAACGACCTGGACGGAAAATACCAAATTTGTGGCTTGTGTAGCCGTTTTTTGTGGAAAAGTTAGGCTAATAGATAATATTGTATTTAATTTGTAGCAAAATTCTGGCTTATAATTTGTTGATGTACTATTTTGTAATACAGAGTTTTAAGTAAATTTTGAGAAACAGTTTTTTAGTAGAGTATAGAACAAATGAACATTGAAGTAGTAAAATCGAAGATTCATAAGGCTAGCGTAACAGAAGCTAACCTCCAATATGTTGGTAGTATTACGATTGATGAAGATCTTATGAATGCATCAAATATTATTGAAAACGAGAAAGTTCAAGTGGTCAATATTAATAATGGTGAACGTTTGGAAACATATGTAATTAAGGGGGAAAGAGGGAAAGGTGAGATTTGTTTAAATGGACCTGCTGCTCGTAAAGTTGCAGTTGGCGATGTTGTTATTATTATTTCTTATGCCTCAATGGATTTTGAAGAAGCAAAAACATTTAAACCAAGTTTAGTTTTTCCAGATACGGCTACCAATAAGTTGGTAAAATAATTATATCTAGTTTTTTAGTTTGAAAAAGAAAATCTTAAATATTTTAAAGTTCCTCATTTTTTTAAGTGTGGGACTTTTTTTGTTCTGGCTTATATACAAAGATCAAGACATTAAGGTTTTACAAGATGCTATTCATAATATCAATTATTTTTGGATTTTTATGGCCTTATCAGTTGGCTTTTTAAGCCATGTATTTAGGGCTATACGCTGGCAAATGATGGTTCACCCTTACGGTTATAAACCTAGTTTTTGGAATGCATTTTTTGCGGTTATTAGTACTTATTTTGCAAACCTTGCTGTGCCCCGTTTAGGAGAAGTTACAAGGCCCACTATTCTGAAAAAATATGAAGGGATACCTTTTACAACTAGCTTTGGAACTATCGTTTTAGAACGTATTATCGATTTAGTTATTTTGTTGATATTGACAGTTGTTCTTGTATTAACTCAAACGAGTGTTTTTGTAGATTTTATTAATAATAACCCTAATGTTGCAGAAAAGATTGAGCAAATACGTTACTCCAATTTATCGTATATTCTTCCTGTACTTTTTGTATTAGGAATACTTCTTGTTTATTTTTTGTGGCCAAGAATAAAGAAAACATCTATTTACAATCGCTTCGAGAAAATAATAGAACAATTTCTAGATGGCCTTCGTTCTGTAAAAGCAATGAAAGGTAAATGGTTATTTTTATTCTATACCATTTTAATTTGGATTATGTATTTTCTTATGACCTATTTTCCTGTTTTTGCTCTCGAAGCTACTGAACATATTACCGTTTTGGGTGGATTAGCTTTTTTTGTAATTGGTAGTTATGGCATGGTTGCACCTGTACAAGGAGGAATTGGAGCTTGGCATTTTTTGGTTGCTGGAACTTTGGTTGTTTTGGGAATAAACGATCAAGAAGCACGAGCTTTTGCTCTTATTGCACATACAGCACAAACCTTAATGATTGTGGTATTAGGTATTGTTTCTACAGCTTTATTACCAATCGTTAATCATAACAAAGTATTAGATAATGAAAACCTTAAAAGTACTTCAGAACAAGATAGTATCTCGTAAAGATTTAACGACTTTGGTCGATGAAATTAAGTCTAAGCAACAAAAGATTGTATTTTCGAATGGTTGTTTCGATTTGGTTCACCGGGGGCATGTAGAATATCTTGCAAAAGCTGCAGATTTGGCCGATGTATTTATTTTAGGTCTTAATACAGATAATTCTGTAAGTCGCTTAAAAGGACCTTCGAGACCTTTACAAGACGAAGATGCTAGAGCTATTCTTATGGCTGGTTTTTCGTTTATAGATTATGTTGTTTTATTCGATGAGGATACGCCTTTGGAGTTAATTTCGGAAATAATACCAGATGTACTAGTAAAAGGAAACGACTATAAAATTGAAGATGTTGTTGGGTACGATATAGTTCAAAAAAATGGAGGTTCTGTTCAAACCATTGAATTAACCGAGGGGTATTCTACAAGTAAGATTGTAGATAAAATTATTAATCCTATTTAGAATCCCAAAAGTAGACCTGCAATACCAATTATTGCTCCAGCACCCATATTAATCAGCTTCATATGTAAGAATGCTTTTTTGTTTTCTGCAAATAAGGGTAAGGAGCCATGTCCATCTTGAACGATTGAATTAACCAAAAGAATACTTATAGGAATGGTTCCTGCAACAAAAAGAGTAATAAATATCATATGAGGTCCCGATTCTGGGATTATTCCGATAAGAATGGCGGCAAGTAAAATTATCCAAAGATTTTCCTCGGCAAATTGCTGAATATCGAAATTAAAATAATTTTTACTCAGGAAGATTAGAAGTAAGGTTCCAAAAGTCCATAAAAAGATTTTTAAAAAGTGCTTCTTAACCACATGGTTCCATATATGTTCTTCTATAAAATGATTGGGAACGGTAATCAGAATGAAAATAGATATTGTGCTGAGTATTAAGAAAATAATTTTTGGTAAGTTCAGATGGTGTTTTTTATGAGTTTCTTCGGAATGGGTTTTGTCTGATAAGATTTCTTTTGTACGAACCTTTTTGGTCTTAGAATAGCTATATTCATTCTGTATATTTGATTCGGAGAGAGAATCTTCTAATTCGTTATAAGCAGGTTTGCTAAAAACCTCATTATTAATACTAAAACTGTGTTTGTGATTATCGCTTCCTAAAAATAGATTTACAGAGAAAAGGATTAAACTTGTTAGTATTAATGCTCGAGTTAAGTTTAAGGTTTTAAAGTTGTTTATGATAATAGCTTTACTAAAGCAGTTGCATTTTTTTTCTTCTTCATGAACATGGAAGTGATGGTCTTTAGCTTTTGAGAAATTTACTTTTTTATATAAAATATCTGTTAAAAATCCGACTAATATTGCTACAGAAAAGATGATAACCGTAACCCAAACTGCTTTTTCGGGCATCATAGCAAACATAATAAACGCTTCGTCTCCAGAGGTTGCAATCATAGAGGCTACCAATGCGCCGAAACTAACAATTTTGTGAGTAAATAAGGAGACAACGGTATATACTCCTA
>Ga0256827_10000671_pt1 | contig 21378 bp, 15 predicted proteins | sample CV84metaG_FD_185977 | JGI IMG/M metagenome (GOLD analysis project Ga0256827, IMG submission 185977) | Hydrothermal vent microbial communities from East Pacific Rise, Pacific Ocean - CV84 | ecosystem: Environmental > Aquatic > Marine > Hydrothermal vents | place: Pacific Ocean: East Pacific Rise... | reverse complement strand
AAAATGAAAATAATAATTATATTTATACTCTTTACTCTGATGTTATATACAAAAGAGCCTCTCTATAATGATGTTTATTGGCATAAACTTTTGCATTTTAAAAGTGGGGAGAGTCAGATAGATGATGACAGCTTTTTTTTATCTAGCAATGGAAAATTTTCTGCAAAAGATGAGATGGAGGCTACACTAAAAGCTATAGAAGAGAGTGACCCAAAAGATATAAATGGTACTCAATGTCGGTATCCTGCACGGATACGGTGGCTTAGAGAAAAGCTACCAAATCGTGAGATAAAAGAGTGTAGATATCTAGCTGATAATCTTAAAAAGTTTGATTTCAAGAGTCTCTATTTGGTATATACATCATCTTTTATGAACTCTCCTGCCTCAATGGTAGGACATACTTTTTTGAGATTTGATAAAGATGATAAAACACCTTTGCTATCTTATGCTCTAAACTACTCTGCTCGAATTGATAAAAATATCACCATATTTTCATACGCATATAATGGAATTATTGGAGGATTTGAGGGGAGATATGCCATTGTTCCATATTATAAGATGGTTAAACTATACTCAGATATGGAGCATCGTGATATGTGGGAGTATAAATTGGATTTAACTCCTAAAGAGATAGAAAGAGTGGTACTACATATGTTTGAGATGCAACCTTTTTACTCAGATTATCTCTTTTTTAACGAAAACTGTGCTTATAATCTTTTGTGGTTTATTGAGTTGGCTAGAGATGATTTGAGACTTGTTGATAAGTTTGATTATATAACTGCTCCACTTGATACAATTAAGGAGTTAAAGAGAGTAGGCTTGATTCGTGAGTCTATTTTTAGGGCTTCTAAGAGTACAAAAATAGAGAGTATATATCATAAAATAGAGAATAAACAGATAGCCTTAAAGTTTTTAGATAGAGCTAATTTGAATATTATAAAAAGATTATCACAAGATGAACAGCAGAGGATACTATCTCTATATTTTTTAAAGAGTAAAGATGATAATATATCTGATATTCTACTGTATAGAAGTGGACTAGGGCAAGAGAAAAAAGATAAAATAGAGTCTACTACCAATCCTATAAAATCAAATAGAGCTACAAAAACAGCTCTATCTTATCTAAATGGGGAGCTAGAGATAGGCATGAGAGTAGCTTATCATGATATCTATGATGTTGATTATGATTTTAATGAGGGTAGCTATATCTCATTTTTTGATATTAAAGCAACAGAGAGGCGATTAAACTCTCTAACCTTGGTAGATATTGACTCTTTAGCCAAACAAGATGAGCTATATAAACCATACTCATGGGGCATATCATTTGGATTAAATAGAGATAGAGATGATATTTTAGAAGCAGAACTAAAGTTAAAAGGTGGAAAGAGTTTTGATTTTTTTGATGCTATGCTATCTTTTGAACCAACTTTAGGAGTACGATATAGAGGGGAAATAAGGTTATTATTGGGATATGATATATCTCTGATGAAAAGTTTTGAAAATTTTAAACTAGGAGTTCTCTCTAGCCAATCATATGGGTTAAAGAGAGAGACTATATCCAAGAGAGAAGCTTTTGTAACTTATCAAATTTTGGATAATATGGCTCTTTCTTTCTCTATTTTAGAGCTAGGTAAGAGGAGAACTAAAAGGGTTGGTCTATTTTTATATTTTTAAAGTTATGAAAACTAAACTTATACTATCTCATTGCTAAAGTCTGTTTTGTACCTGTATAAGATGGGGTATTGCGTTGTGTATATCTAATGTATGATTTTTTATATACAGTAGCGATACTTCTCATATGAAAATCAATTTTATCAATTGTATTAATCGCTTGGAGTCTACTCTTTTTATCTAAAAAAGCATTATCCAAAAGCTTTTTCTCTGTTTTCCATAATCTTTGAACTTTACTTAATTTCATACGAACTCTTCTAAGCTCATTTCCCTCTAATCTTAGTGCTTTATCTCCTACTGACAACTCTTTAAGTACTTTAGAAAACTCTACTCTTGCACTCTCAAACTTCTTTTTATCTTTAAGATTAGATTTTAAGATATTACCCATATTATCTACATAGTTTTTATGCTGATTTGCAAGTTTAACGCTATTTAATAGTTGATACTCTGTAGTAGCGATTGAGTGAGAGTCATTAATAGACTCTCCAAATAGTAATATTGAGAGTAGTAACATAGATGCAATTATTTGAGTTGTAGTTTTCATTTTATATACCTTATTCTTTTAAATTAAATACATTATAAAAGAAAAATTAGCATAAATAGTGAAAAAATCAAATAAATATATTAAATTTCAACAAACTCTACACCATCTTCTAGTAAATATACAATTATACCCCTTGTATATTTACCCATAATATTAAAAATAGCTTTCTTATAATAAGAGACCTGTAATTGATGCTTTAGATGATACTTTTTTGAACTTTTATAATCCAATACCATACATGAATCATCATACTCCAAGAGAAGGTCTACTTGCTTAAACTTCTCCTCAAAGGCAAGTGATTGCTCTTTTCTTATAGTCGCTTTTTCTAGCATTTTTTTAAATCTATTATGCGTAATAAGTGATAATATACGACTTTTTATATCTGCAAACTGTTTATCATTTAGCTCTAAACCATAATGATTTTTTGTTGCTACTATCGCTTCTACTAGTCCCATAATCGTAAAAGATGGCATCATCTCTAAGGTATAGTGTAGAGCTAAACCAAATAGCACTGCATCATGGTCTATATCCTCCTCCTCTTCAATTTGGTTAATATCTTGAATACCATAATGAGTAATAACTGCTTTTTCTATCTCTATAGGAGAATTTGATGAGACTCTACCCTCGTTTTTTAAACTACCAACAGATATGGGTGTTACTCCAAGTAAATCAAACATTGATGCTTTAGTTTTTTTGATAATAATCATTCCCTCTATAGCCCTAGTCATAGCCACATATAGCACATTCATTTTATCTTTTGTTGAAAGTTTTTTCTGATTTTCAAGAACTTCTTGATAGCTCTTATCAAATTTTTCTCGTCCACCAATTTTATAGTAAACCTCTCTTATATGAAGAGAATCATCATAATCATAAAGCAAAACAGAACGGTCAGGAGCTACACCTTTTAGCCTATCTAGCAAGATAACGTGTTCAAACTCTAACCCTTTTGAACCATGAATAGTCATAATCATTGCACCCTCTTTTGAACTAGAGGCTACATCAATCCTAGATAGATTGAACTCCTCTATAAAAGTGGCTATATTTGAAAAAGAGGAAGCAAACTCTAAAAGTTTTAAAAGGTTAAAATCATCTTCAAAATAACCAAATTCACTAATTAGACGATGTATGACAGCAACAGGTTGCATAAATGGATGAAACCATGATGTATCCATCTCCTCTAAAGCTCTATCCACTTTTTGAAGCATAGCTACAGAGTCAAGCTCTAAACCAAAAAATAGATACTCAACCATAGCCACTACAGATGTAACTTTTGGAGTATATTTTAGAGAGCTAGAGGTCTTTAGACGTGTAGCATATCCTTTTAGATAACAGGCTTCTTGGATTGTTGCTCCATCTTTGTTAGTAGAGACCAAAAAAACTATATCCGTAAGAGATATACCCCTCTCTAAAAGGTACTCCAGAGTAGATATAGCCTCATCTACCAACTCATCTGACTCTATCACCTGTACATAACCCTCACTAGCTCCTACTCTATATTTAGCAGGGGTAAATCCAACCATATTAGGCTCAAACCAACGATTAACCTGCTCTACTACTGACCTACTGCTTCTATAGTTTGTATCCATTTTAGCAATAGTAATATTATAATGGTTAGCAACCAAATTAAATAGCTCTTCAACTCCACCACGGAAACGATATAGTGACTGTTTTGTATCTCCAACATAGAAAAAACTTTTGAATTCACTCTGACCAATTCCAGAAAAAAGCTCATCAATAAGTGGTTTTAGAAGTAGAAATTGTAACGTTGATGTATCTTGAAACTCATCAAGTAAAATATGTTGAAATCTACTATCTATTTTGAAGTATAAAAACTCCTTATTTATACTCTCATGAAGTAGTCTATAGGTAAAAAAACTCAAATCATCAAAACTCAAAACTCCTAACTGTTTTGCAGTTGAGATATTGGCATTTTTATAGTAATCAAAAACCTGAAATAGATTATGTAGTACAACCTGCTCTTTTAACCTCGCCCACTCTCCAAGAAGAGACTTTAACTCCAAAAAACTCTCCTCTATGGCAGGATTTTTTTCAACATATTTTTTATAATTTCGATGCTCATAGAGACTCTCTTTTTCAAATACAGATTTCTTAAATAGAGCCTTGATTGGGATAGGTTCAAAATTTTTAATGGCACTCTTAGAAGCCCCTACCTCCACTACTAAAGTATAAATTTTATCTCTTTGCATCTCTATTTTGAGTTCAATTTCAGTTATATTTACCAACTGATAATCTCTATTTGGTAAAAGAGGGTCTATTTTATAGAAATTTTGCATCAATTCAAACATCTTTAAAAAACGTTTATCTTCAATATTCATTGCCAACTTTACCAACTCCAAGAGCAAAGAGTTTGCCGATATCTCATCTAAAAAATTCTCCTCCTTTATACTCTCATCTATATCTTTTGTAACAAAATCTGGTTCAATATCAATATACAGAGAGGCTGAACGTAAAATAGAGGTAAAAAAACTATCAAGAGTAACAATAAAATTGGAGCTAGATAAGAAGTTATCTAGCACCTTAGGCTGTTTTGATAAAAGTTCATCTATACTCAATCCTGTCTGTTCAGATATAGCAGTAAGCTCCACTCTCTTATCTGCTAAATTTATAAGAAGATTTAATACCCTCTGCTTCATCTCACCTGCTGCTTTATTTGTAAAGGTAGCAGCTAAAATAGTGTTAGGTTCAACATCCAAAAAAAGTAGTGAAATATAGCGTACGGATAGGGCAAAAGTTTTTCCTGAACCTGCTGATGCAGAGTAGGCAAGATAGGGCTGAAATATTATATTTGACATATTTTTATTCTCTTTTTTTATTTTCTGTTTTATTTTATATTAGGTAGATTATAATATAAAACATAAGTAAATCAAAATAAATTATAAATTATTTTTATATTTATTTAAAATAAACAGTAGAAAATAAAAAAACATAATATAACGTATCTAAAAGTAACATTTTGTTGAAATCTTAAAAAAAAGTCACATTTAGTTCACATAACCCCTATCAAATCAAATTTATTAATCATTAATACTCTATAATAAGAGTATAAAAAAGAAAAAGGGTAGGGAAATAATTATAAGGATTTTACAAATATGATAAATTATATCATAACATTTTTTCTATTCACTATTTTTAGTTTTGGACAGTTTAACTATCACCTAACATCTTATGCTATAACACCAAATACCAAATGTTTTTTTGGGTTACATGGAGAAGCAGAAATTATTAATGGTGCAAATATCATAAACACCTGTTATATCCGAACAGATGAAGGGTACATTGTAATTGATAGTGGGCCTACATATCATTATGCTCAACAAGCTTATCACATTATGCAAGAGGAGAAGGTACTTCCTGTAAAATATGTTATAAACACCTCATCAAATGAGCTTAATATATTGGGAAATCAGTTCTATCAAGAGCGTGGAGCAGTATTAATTGGACCAGAAAGTTATCGAAAGTATTTTACAAAAAATGAAAAAATATCTTTGGATAAAATAATTTCACAAGATGCATTTGAAAATACTCATCTTATACCACTTGATATTACATTAAATAAAAATAAAACTATTAATCTTGGTAAGACAACTATAGAGATTAAAAAACTTGAATCTAAAAAAGCAAAAAATCTTTTGGTTTATCTTCCAAAGAGCAAAATTATTTTTGCAGGAAATTTTATATCTGACAATCCATCATTAATAAAAAATGAGCATGATTCAAAAAAAGAGTGGGCAGAAAATTTCAATACCATAGAGGCTCTTTCATGGAGATATATCATATCATCTCATGGAGTAAAAAGAGATAGAAAAGCACTAGTGAATACAAAAGATTACCTTAAACTATTTCAAAAAAAGATAAAAAAATCAAAACCAAAAGTGGTATTATCTAAACATAAAGCTATTATTAAAAAAGAGATTACTAAGAGAAAGAGTCATAAAATAACAAAAAAAGAACGTATTCCATGTATTCATTATACAAACTTAAATAAAGCAAAAAAATCTGCTATTAAAGAGCATAAATATGTGATGATTAAGTATGAAGCTGACCACTGTAATCCATGTAAAAGACTTAATAAACTATTAAAAACAAATGAGCATATTAAGAAAATGGTAAACCAATATATAGAAGCTGTCAAGATAAATAGAGACCATGATAATGAGATACCAGATTATGATGTATTTGCTACTCCAACTATTTTATTAATTAATCCAAAAGACAATAGAATTTTGGTACAACTAGAGGGTACAGAGACTATAGAAGATTTAGAAGATGCTCTAAAGGTATTTGTAAGTGACTCACACCATGTAGGATTAGCATTACGATAGTAAGTAGTTACTCAAAATTGATTTTTAGAAAAAGTAGTTTTGCAAAAAAATATATAATAAAGATATGAATATGAAAATAATAGAAAATTTTATAAAAAAAGAATCATCAGCAGGAGTACTTTTGATAGTCGTTACTATCTTTGCACTACTGTTACAAAATAGTATATTGTCAGACTTTTATACAAGTTTTTTACATACACCTGTAGAGATTCGTTTTGGAGCATTACAGATAGCTAAACCATTACTACTTTGGGTTAATGATGGATTGATGGCAATTTTCTTTTTTCTTATTGGATTAGAGGTCAAACGAGAGGTAATGGAGGGGCATCTAAGCTCCATACAACAAGTAACACTACCTGCTTTTGCTGCCTTAGGAGGTATGATGCTTCCTGCTTTGGTTTTTATTGCTTTTAATCGAGGTGAATCATTTGCTATGAATGGATGGGCTATTCCCACAGCTACTGATATAGCTTTTGCATTAGGTATTTTGTCACTTTTAGGAAGTCGTGTTCCATTATCTCTTAAAATATTTTTAATGGCATTGGCAATTATAGATGACTTAGGAGCTATTGTTATTATTGCACTTTTTTATACTTCTGAACTATCTACCATATCTATAGCAATCGCTTCTGCCTCATTAGTGGCACTATTTATTATGAATAGATTAGGAGTTATCAGAAAAGCGGCCTATATCTTAGTAGGTATAGTTTTATGGGTTAGCGTTCTAAAATCAGGAGTTCATGCCACCTTAGCAGGAGTTGCATTGGCGTTTATGATTCCTCTTAACTCAAAAGATAAAGAGGGTAAAGAGTTCTCTATGGCAAAAGAGATGGAGCAAGGACTTCACTATTGGGTTGCATTTATGATTTTACCTCTTTTTGCCTTTGTAAATGCAGGTGTTGACCTCAAAGGAATATCTATAGATGAGATGCTAACTCCTGTACCCTTGGGAATTATGATGGGATTATTTGTTGGAAAACAGGTAGGAGTCTTTGGATTCTCTTGGATTGCCATAAAACTTAAATGGGCAAAACTTCCCGTAGATAGTAGTTGGATACAGCTCTATGGAGTAGCAGTCTTAACAGGAATTGGATTTACCATGAGTCTTTTTGTAGACTCCCTAGCATATGATGATACACAGATATATCATTATGCTGATAAATTGGCTATATTGATGGGTTCATTTATATCAGCGATTGTTGGATATTTAATTTTAAGAACTAATTTACCTTCACAAAATAGTTAAACTACCACACTTTTAGCATATTTTTCACACTATTCTAACTATTTCTGTTCTTTTTTAAGAAAAGAAGAGTATATTTTCACTAATATTCTCCTGTAATACGAATTTATTTATTTAGGATTGTCAAAAATGTTCTGTTTTGATACACTCTCGCTTGTTTTCGTTTTTTTAATTCTCTTAGGGGCTATACCTAATATATTCTACTCCTCTGGTTATCTCTCTCATGTTGATAGAAAAATGCACTATATTATTCACTATTTCTCTTTTATTCTATCTATGATAGGAGTTGTTATATCTGCAAATGCTTTAGTATTTCTATTTTTTTGGGAGATTATGAGTTTGACCTCTTGGCAACTTATATTAACTGATACCAAAGATAAAAATACTCTAAAAGCTGGTAGATTCTATTTTGTTATGACACACTTTGGATTTATCTTTCTTCTGATGTTTTTTATAATTGTGACAGATGGTAATTTGGAGATAGGTTTTGATGAGATGAAAAATATAGCCTCCTCCTTTGAGTATCCAACCATGCTATTTTTCTTTTTAGCTTTAGGACTTTTGAGTAAAGCAGGAGTTGTTCCTCTTCATGTTTGGTTACCTTATGCACACCCCTCTGCCCCATCTCCTGTTTCTGCTCTTATGAGTGGAGTTATGCTTAAAATTGCCATCTATGGTATGTTTAGATTTCTATTAGATGTTCTATACCCTTGGCCTCTTGAGTGGGGAATGCTTATTTTAACGCTAGGTTCAATCTCCTCTTTAGTTGGAGTTTTATATGCACTTAGTGAACATGACATAAAAGCACTTTTGGCTAACCACTCTATTGAAAATATTGGAATTATTCTAATAGGCTTTGGAATGGGTATGATATTTGATACCTTGGGTTTAGAGACATTAAGTAGTTTCTCCTTTATTGCATCACTCTTTCACACCTTTAACCATATGAGCTTTAAATCTCTACTTTTTATGGGTGCAGGTAGTGTTTTACACCAAACAGGAACTAAAAATATAGAAAAATATGGAGGGTTAATTAAAAGTATGCCAGTTACAGCACTTACTTTTCTGTTAGCTTCTATCTCTATCTCGGCACTCCCTCCTACTAATGGATTTTTGAGTGAGTGGATGATATTTCAATCAATGCTAAGTTCATCTCATATTGGAGATATATCACTAAAACTTACTATACCTTTTGCTATTTTTTCTTTAGCAATGACGGGTGGTTTGGCCATAGCCTGTTTTGTTAAAGCTTATGGTATTACCTTTTTAGGACTGCATAGAAGTAGCAATGCAAAACATGCTCATGAGGTAAATTTTTTAATGAAAAGTGGTATGCTTTTAATGTCTCTAGTTATTATATCTCTTATGCTTTTTACCCCTTTTTACATAGGTTGGTTTGATAAAATCATGGTAGAGTTTTCAAGAGTATCTATCTATAAAGAGATTTTTCCTACTATTTGGAATATGCACTCTTTAGGAACGGCTGGTGGTGTAGTCTCTCCATTAATACTACTTATAGCACTCGTTATTATTACCACACTATTGATGTTTGCCTATAGAGTATCAAATAAAAAGATACGCTTTCATAACACTTGGAGTTGTGGATATAAAACTTGTGCAAGAACACAATATACAGCTACAGGGTTTGCAGGGCCAATTAGACGATTTTTTAGTTGGCTCTATAATCCTGATGAGCATTTTAACGATTCTCATTATGAAGTTCATGTTAAACCTCTTTTTGAACAGTCGTTATATGACAATATAGCAAAACTCTCAAATAGTATTAGCTATTGGGTCTATCGTTTTGCCCACTTTGAAAAGAGTAGATACTCAGCAATGATTTTTAATCTTCTGCTTATGGTTCTCTTTAACTATAGGGTATTTATCAATGGCTTTAGTTGGGCAACATTTGTTTTAGAGTTTGTGGTTATGGCTATGAGTATTAAAATTCTTATTATAGGAGATAGAAAAAAATGATTTGGTATCTTTTAACCCTCTTTATACTTGTTGCAATAGCACCTCTACTCTTATCTTTTATAAAGATGTTCAAGATGGTTTTACTTTTTAAAAAACCCATATCTATCTTTCAAGGATATAGAGACTTCTCAAAATTAATGAACAAAGAGACTATTATCTCTTATGAGGCAAGTGAGTTAACACACTATGCTCCCTTTTTGGTTCTCTCTCCTCTTTTGGTTGTGATGCTGTTTTTACCACCTGTTGTAGATGTAGGTTTTCATGTCAATTTTGTAGATGCTTTTACTATTACAGGGCTTATATCTCTCTCTACATTTTTTTTAATGCTCTTAGGGTTAGATAGTGCAAGTAGTTTTGGAGGAATGGGAAGTAGTCGAGAGGCTTTTATATCAGCACTTGTTGAACCTGCTATGATTTTAACTATATTTAGCGTCTCAATGATAGCAGATAATCTTAGTGTTGCACAAGCGAGTATCAATCTAGCTCATCACTTTCCAAAAGAGCATATGGCAAGTTTTCTCTTTGCTGGTATAAGCTTTTTTATACTACTACTTGCTGAAAATGGAAGAATTCCAGTTGATAATCCAGAGACTCACTTGGAGTTAACTATGGTTCACGAGGCGATGATACTTGATATTACAGGTATTTATCTAGCCATTATAGAGAGTGCTTCGGCCATAAAGTTTGTAATTTTTTCATCTCTTTTTGTTTCTCTTTTTCTACCTTTTGGATTTGAGTACTCTCCACTAATAGCTTTAACTATATTTATTGCAAAACTCTTTTTAGTTGCAATTTTTGTGGCGTTGATAGAGATAAATATGGCAAAACTAAGACTCTTCAAAGTTCCAAATCTTCTTGGATTGTCTATTATTTTTGCCTTTTTATCATTAATCACTTTTTATGTGTTAGGAGCTTAATATATGATTGATTTTTTTATAGGACTGTTTTTGGCTACACTGATAACAGCACTCTTTACTACACGACTCTATAGACTCTTTTTATGGTACTCTCTTAACTCTTTGATGTTGGGGCTTTTGGCTCTTTTTATGGGTGCTAAGTTGGATGATAACGCTATGTTAATTACAGGAGTTATAACAATTCTTATTAAAGCGATTGCTATTCCTTTTATTCTAAAGAATATGACCCAAAAGTTTAATCTTGTACGTCAAATCAGACCAAATATACAAGTTCACTACTCTATAATATTGATTCCTGTAATTTTGGTTTTTACCTACTATCTTGCCGACCCGATTACACATATGATAGGAACAAATTCAAACTATGTAGCCATTAGTATCTCTTCGCTCTTTTTATCGTTACTGCTAATGATGGAGCATAAGAATGTATCCCCCAAGATTATAGGTTTCTTATGTATGGAAAATTCACTATTTCTACTAGGTATAAGTGCGACAGATGGTATGCCTATGCTTGTGGAGCTTGGTATATTTTTTGATTTATTGATGGCTATTGTAGTTATCAATCTACTATTTAAACAAGAGAGAACAAAAATATGATATTTTTTCTACTACTTCCTGCCATAATTATGTTTGTTATGAGCTTTATGAGAAAATCAAAAGTCAATAATCTACTAGCTTTTAGCTCATTTGCCATATTGATACCTATTGTTCAGCTATTTATGTTGGATAAACCTTATCCTATCTTAGGAGACTATCTAGTAGCCGATAATCTAAATACCTATGTTCTATTGGTCTCTTCTATTGTCGGTATTGGGGTTACATTATCCCTAATGACACTAAAAAAACATGTTGAGATATCGCCTAAATCTTATAGAAAATTCTATAGATTCTTTGCTACATTTTGGATAGGATTGATATTTTCTATTTTGGCAAATAATATGGGAATCTATTGGATAGGATTAGAATTAGCCACTCTCTCTACTGTCTATATGATAAAGACCAACTTTACAAAAAGTGCATCAAGAGAGGCATGGAATTATATGATAGTAGGAGCTATTGCTATTTCGTTAGTTCTCTTTGGAATAATACTTATCTATGCAAGTGCTAAACCGATTTTGGGTGAAGAGGCTATGAATTTTAACCTTCTACTCGCTCACGCAAAAGAGATACAATCATCTTTTCTTTTTGAGATAGGATTTGCCATCACAAGCATAGGAATGTTTATAAAAATGGGATTTTTCCCAATGAACTTATGGTTAGCCAATGTAGAAAGAGCCTCATATTATCCTGTAGCAGCTCTATTTAGTGGAATTTTAGAGAGTGCTGTCATTATTGGATTTTTCAGATTTAGTGAAATAGCAAAAGAGGTTAACTATAACCATCTTTTCATCTTTACATTTATCTATACGCTATTTACTATATTTATCGTCTCTTTTTTAATCTTTAGAGCCAAAGATTTCATTAGACTCTTTTCCCTATCAGGAATAGAACATATGGCGTTAATCTCTCTTTTTTGGGTAAGTGGAGGAGTATTTCCTGCACTTTTACATTTTGGAGCTCACGCCTTTTTGAAACCTGCACTATTTTTATCAACAGGGGTTTTGGAGTCAAATGGAAAATATAAGATAGATGGAGCATTACGAGGATATAAGGGTAAAAGAGGAAAAATCTTTGTATTTTTAGTCTCTATATTTCTTTTAGCAATTATATCCATGCCTCCTAGTCCAATGTTTTTTAGTGAACTTTACGGTTTTTCAGCAATGCTAGAGATGGCAAAGGTAGATAAACATATTTTAGCAATGATTATGGCTATTCTATTTCTATTGATACTATTAAGTGTGATTTTCTATAAATTTATCTCAATCTATCAATCTATGAAATATGATGGAGAGGAGAGTGAAAAAGAGGTCTACGCAACGGAAGTCTTTGCACTTATACTCTTTGCCATATCTCTTGTTGTGCTTATTTTACCAACTACTATAAACTATTTAAAGGGTATAGCATGAGAGTTATAGCAAAATATGCAAAAGATTTAAAAACTCATTTTGAGGTAATAACTGTTTATGATGAAGAGATAATAAAAGAGAGTATCTCCAAAGAGAATCCTAAAATCAAAACCGTTATGAGAAAACACCCCTGCTGTATATGGTTTGAGAGAAAAATTAGAGATGATTTTGGAATTCAAATAGAAGATGCCTTTGATAAAAGACCACTTCTTCATCATGAGAGATTTCCACAAGATATATATCCTATGAGAAAAGATTTTATCCAAAAAGAGATAGATTTTACTGATTTTGTACCCTATATATATGAGACCATCGGTGGTGATGGTGTTTTTGAGGTATCTGTAGGACCTATTCATGCAGGTATTATTGAACCTGGGCATTTTCATTTTTCACAAGCAGGTGAAGATATACTCCATCAAGAGATTAGGCACTTTTATAAATATAGAGCTATTGAAAAGATGTTAGAGGGAAAAACTCTCTTTGAGGCTAAAAAAATAGTTAGTAGAATTAGTGGAAATGAGTCAATAGCATATCAGATAGCACTAAGAGATATTACTCTTGATGCTACAAAAATGGCTCTACCTACATCTTTAAGAGTTGAACACGCTATTTTACTTGAATTAGAGAGGTTAATTCACCACTTTACCGACCTTGGATTTATCCCAAATGATGCAGGATTCGCTTCTGCTTTAGCCTACTGCTCTAAACTTAGTGAAGATACTAGACGAGTGATGTTTAGACTTACAAATCACCGTTTTGGATTTGATACTATTGGATTTGAGAAATTAAATTTTGATATACCTTATCTAAAAGATTTTATGGATAAATTGGACAAAGAGATAGATTTTTTTGAAAATTGGATTATGGATATACCCTCTTTATGGGACAGATTTGACTCTACAGGAGTATTATCAAAAGAGAATGCACAACAGTATGATTGTGTTGGAGTGGTAGCTAGGGCAAGTGGTATTGCAATAGATAGAAGAGATAATAAGTTCTATAGAAGCTACGGTTTTGAGATATGCACACAAAAGAGTGGAGATGTAGGTGCTAGATTTCAAGTTAGACTCTGTGAGGTAAAAAACTCTATTAAGATGATAAAGAGATTTATAGAAGATTACAGACAAAATAGTATGGTTTTAAAAAATGGAGATATTAAAGATGGAGAATATTTCAGTTTTGTAGAGAGTTCATTAGGAGAGGTTTTTATGACAATAGAGATAACAAGTGGTAAAATAGAGAGATTTTTTGTAAGAGACCCTAGTTTTATAAATTGGCAAGTTGTACACCGTATGATGCCAAATAATATAATTGCAGACTTTCCACTTATAAATAAGAGTTGCGATTTGAGCTATGCAGGAAATGATTTATGATAAAGTTTTGGTTAAAAAGAGTCAAACAGGGTATTTTGACAGAGAATATAGAGTTTGACTATGAGTTAGAATCTATAAAAAAAGAGTTAAAAAAGAGTATTAAAGCAAAGTTTGCAGGTAGTCTTGCAATTAGAATGGTAGATAGTGGAAGTTGCAATGGTTGTGAAGCAGAGTGTAACGCATTATCAAATCCCTATTATGATTTAGAGAGATTAGGTATCTATTTTGTTGCTAGTCCAAGACACGCTGATATTATGCTTCTTAGTGGATTAGTAACCTTTAACATGACTCCACATATCAAAGATGCCTATGAGCAGATGCCAGACCCAAAATGGGTAATAACTCTTGGAGATTGTCCAGCTATGGAGTCGGTATTTGATAAAACATTTGCCATAAAAGCCCCTGCAAAAGAGCATCTACCTATTGCCCATCATATCAAAGGGTGTCCCCCAACTCCAGAGGATATTATTAGGGGATTGTTGGAGTTTTTAAAGAGATAAGTACTTAAAGTTAAGTTAAAAAAGGTATCTTAAGTTATATCAAAAAATTTCCAATAATATAGGATTCCTTAATAATGGTTAGAAAACATTTCATAGAACAAATCGCTATTTTTTTCAGTGTTAGTAAGTGGCTTTTTCTCTCATCAATTATCGGTATTATAATTGGTGCTGTAGTCACTTTTTTTTTAAATCTTTTGGAGTATTCAGAATCTTCTCGCTCAATTTTACCGTTTAATTACTACTATCTGCTACCACTTGCACTACCTTTAACTGTATGGGTAGTCAAAACATTTGCACCAAAAGCAGAGGGACATGGTACAGAAAAAGTTATATCAGCTATTCATAAAGAGGATGGAAAGATTGATATTTTTGTTATACCTGTTAAACTTTTTGCAACTATCATAAGTATCTTTGCAGGTGCTTCTGTAGGAAAAGAGGGACCAGGTGCGCAGATTGGTGCAGGGGTAGCTTCTGCATTTTCTGATTTATTTAAATTTCATAAACAAGACCGTAAAAAATTGGTTATTTGTGGAATTAGTGCTGGATTTGCTACTGTTTTTGGTACACCTATAGCAGGAGCGATTTTTGGAGTAGAGGTACTAATTATTGGCGTAATACTATATGATGTACTCTTACCCTCTTTTATTGCAGGTTTTGCAGCATTTACAACAGCTCAACTTTTAGGTATTCACTATACCTACTATACTCTTCATTTTTATCAAAGTATCTCCCTTGATATGGGTATTATTGCAAAAGTAGTAGGGTCAGCTATCTTTTTTGGCTTGGTTGCTTATATTATAATTGTCTCTGTATCTTTTACTTCAAAAGCTATTCAGAAAGTTAAATGGAATATCTATCTCAAATCATCTATAGGAGGTATCTTACTGGTACTTCTAACACTTCTCTTTGGAGATGAATATATTGGATTAGGATTAGATACTATCAGCAATACTATTAGTCCTACACCTCTCTACACAACAGACATACACTGGTACAGTTTTTTAATCAAAACACTCTTTACCTCTCTCTCTTTAGGAAGTGGTGCAAGTGGGGGTATTATCACCCCTATTTTCTATATCGGGGCAACAAGTGGTCATACTTTTGGTATGCTCTTCTCCCCTGAACATCTTGTTCTTTTCTCAGCACTCGGATTTGTTAGTGTTCTATCAGCTACTACCAATACACCTATCGCTTCTACTATTATGGCTGTTGAACTTTTTGGCTTAGATATAGCCCACTATGCAGCGATTGCTGCTGTGATTAGTTTTTTAATATCAGGACATAGAAGTGTCTTCTCTTCTCAAATTTTGGCAATGAAAAAATCTGAAATGTTAACCGTTAAAATGGGTGATGAGGTAGAGAATAATAGTAGTGAATTAGAAGAAAAAGAGGTTAAAAAGATTAATAAAATTAGAGATAGATTACAGAAAAAACGAAAGGCAATGAAAAAGCTTTAGATAAAGAAGTTTTAGAGTAGGACAAGGTAAAACCTTGTCCTACAGGAAGAGAAGAGTAGTCTAGTGACTATGCCATCTGTTTTGCAACTTCTGCTGCAAAATCTTCCTCTTCAACTTCGATACCCTCACCAACTTCAAGTCTAATAAAATCAGTAATAGTAGCTTTACCACCAGAGATTTTTTCGATATGCTCTGCTACAGTTAGAGAGTCATCCATAACATATTTTTGGTCAAGAAGTGCAAGTTCTTGGTCAAGCAGAGTATTATCAGAGATAAATCTAGCTACTTTACCTGGAACAATTCTATCCCAAATTTTTTCTGGTTTACCCTCTGATGCAAGTTCTGCTTCGATAGCAGTTTTTGCATCAGCAAGAACCTCATCTGTAATCTGCATCATAGATACATATTGAGGTACATTTTTAAGAGGCTTTTTGAGTCTTACTAACTCTTCATTCTCTTTTTTGATTTTCTCAATTCTACCAGCTGTCTCATCAGCTACAAATTGTGGGTCAAAATCTTTGTATGAAAGTGTACTTGGACTCATTGCTGCTGCGTGCATTGCAACATTTTTAAGCTCACTAGCTACTTTTTTAGCAGTTTGGGCATCTTCACATTTCGCACCAAGAAGAACAGCTACTCTGCTATTTGCATGAACATAACCATTGATAGCAACAGTATCATCATCTGAAGCAATCATACCAGCACGTCTAACTACTAGGTTTTCACCAATAGTAGCAATCTGTAGTGATAGATAATCAGCAAATGATTGACCATTAATCTCAGAAGAGTTAATAGCATCAGCATCAGCTAAGTTATTATCAAAAGCGTGTTTTGTAATTTCAGCAACAACAGCTTTGAAAGTATCATTTTGAGCAACAAAGTCAGTTTGAGAGTTAATCTCAACAATAACTGCTTTATTGTCAGAAACCTCTACAGAAACAACACCTTCTGCAGCAACTTTTCCAGCTTTTTTAGCCGCAGCTCCAAGACCTTTTTCTCTTAACCATGCGATTGCAGCATCAAAGTCACCATCAGTCTCTTTTAACGCATTTTTACAATCCATCATACCAGCAGATGTAGTCTCTCTTAGTTTTTTAATATCTTTTGGTCCAAAGTTTGCCATGAATTACGCTCCTGCCAATTCTTTAGCTTCTGCAATAGCTTCAGCTTTTATTTTTGCCTCTTTTGCCTCATCTTCACTCATTGATGCAATTTGAGCAAATGTTGTGATACCTGCTTCGTATAGATTATCTTGACCAACTTTACCAATACCTGTAAGTTTTGTAAGCTCATCTTTTTGTGTCTCTGCCTCTTCTACAGCTTCAGCAACAATCTCTTTTACTTCAGCATCAGATGGTACAGCTGTTTCAGCTACTACAATTGGGTCCTCTTTTTGAGCCATCATAGCTTCACCAAGAGCCTCATCAGCTATAGGAGCATTTTCAGCTGATGCACCCTCTTTTTCTGCTAGTTCAGCTTGACCTTCAATAATCGCTTCAGCCATCTCTTTACAGAAAAGGTTGATTGAACGGATAGCATCATCATTTCCTGGGATTGGGTAATCAACAACATCTGGGTCACAGTTAGTATCTAGTGGTGCAACAACTTTCATACCCATTCTTCTTGCCTCTTTAACTGCAATATGCTCTTTTACTGCATCAATAACAAACATCATATCTGGAAGTTTTTTCATATGTCTGAAACCCTCAAGATAAGCTGAAAGTTTAGCTTTTTTTCTAAGTAACATAAGTGCTTCTTTTTTAGTAAGAAGTTCAAGTTGACCATTCTCTTCCATCTGCTCAATGATTTCAAGTTTTCTGATAGATTTTTTCATTGTTGGATAGTTTGTTAACATTCCACCTAACCATCTTGTAGATACATAAGGCATTCCACATCTTTCAGCGTGTTCTTTAACAGCTGAACGAGCCTGTTTTTTTGTTCCTACGAAGATTACAGTTTTACCCTCTGATGCTGCTTCTTTTACTACATTGTATGTATATTTGAAGTATCTAAGAGTTTTTTGAAGGTCGATAATATAGATGTTTTTTCTCTCACCAAAAATAAATCTTTTCATTTTTGGATTCCATCTTCTAGTTTGGTGTCCGAAGTGTACACCACATTCTAATAAATCTTTCATTGTTACCATATTTTGCTCCTTGCAAAAGTCCAAAAATATATAGTTTGTGCAGTTTTGGAAACGATGGCTTTAGCCTCGTCTTGTTCGGGGCTAAAGCCTCCGATTCCAAACCATTCTAAATTATATATTTCAAGACAAAAATAATATTTTTAGAGACCGTAGTCTTTTGGTTTATTCCACTGTAGCCCTTAACACATAAAGTGCAACCATTCAAGGATTAACTACATGAGAATTTGTCTGTAGGTTTTACAAACGCGTGATTATATCTGAAAAATAGTTAAAATAAGATACTATTCTCTTCAAAATATATATTGGATGTAAATATGGATACTATAAAAACAAAAAAAATATTTTTTATACTTTTAGGCATGGCTCTTTTTGGGATAATCTATTTTTTCACTATTTGGGTTGATATCTCTAAAATATCCTCCTCTTCTCGAAATTTCTCTTTTACTATTAACTCAAAAATAGAGCAAAATGTTAATTTTCATATTCAAGTAGAACAAAATAGAACTACTCTAAAGTGTAACAATCAAACTATTATGTTAGATAGAAGTAAAAAGCATGACTACTTCTATCGTGGAGAGGAGCAGATAAATATACCCCTAAAAAGAGGAGACAATATCTGTCAAGCAGTGGATATGAGACCTAAAATCAGACAAAAAATAGACTTTTTAGATTTTATTATTCTCTTTATCTTATGGGGTGTACCTCTATTTCAATTACTATTTTTACTTTTTATATGGATTATGAATAGAATCAAAAGTTTTATATCTAACAAAGTAAAAAATATACATCAGACTACTCCTCCTCAACATTTTTCACTATGGATAGTAGCCATACTACTTATAGGTATAGCAGTTCGAGTAGCCTATTTTCAAAAGTATGGGATTGTAACATTTCAACATGATTGGCAGGGGCATATTGAGTTTATTAAATATATAGCACAAAATGGCTCACTACCGACTATTCCAATGAAAGGTTGGGAGTTTCCTCAACAGCCACTATATTATATTATTACAGGTGGACTATACCATCTATTTATAGAGAATGGTTTTAGCGACCAAGAGGCACTATATAATCTTGGATACTTCTCTATCTTCTGCTCTATAGTTTTTCTATACTACTCATATCGTCTAGTTATGCTTTTGACTGAAAGTAGATTTGTACAGATGATAGCAATGATTTTTCTCTCACTTACACCATCTATAGTCTATTTAAGTGCTAGAATCAACAACGACTCTTTAGTTATAGCACTCTCTGTTATGGCAATGTATTATGTTATCAAAAGTTATCAAAAAGCTTTTCAAAAAGGATTTTATGGAGCATTGGCTCTAGTTACACTTCTATTTTTAACAAAAGTATCTACAGCAGGAGTAGAGATTTTACTTTTTATACTACTTATTATCAACTATCTAAAAAGTTCAATAGAGAGAGAGCCTCTTGCTAAATCTCAGCTCTATCTGTATGGTATAGTTGGAATTTTTATCTTATCTATAATGCTAATACGACTATATATGCCTTTGGAAGATAGTTTTTATATGGTTAATAGTGCCAAATTCCCAAAACAGACAATAGATAGTTTGGATTGGAGCTATTTTCTCTCATTTCATATTATTGATTTAATTAAAGTAGGAGAGAGTTATGTATTTGGTGAAGATAGCATTAGACACTCTTTTTTAACCTATCAATATGGAACAATGTTTTTTGGTGAGTTTGATTATGCTTTTTGGATAAACAAAAACTTCTATCTTCATATAGCAATGCAGTTGGTTTTAATTTCTGGTTCTCTTTTTATCGTTGGATTTATAGTTTATACTATTAATTTATGGCGTGAGTCTCTATTAAGTAAAACAGTGTTTACTATTTTGTTTATCAATTTCATATTGGTAATAAAATTTATTGTAATGTATCCATCTATCTGTAATACTGATTTTCGTTATTTTGTAGGCTCATTTGCACTATTGGCATTTATATTTGGTAAAGGGTTAAACTATCTCTACTCAAATCCAATTATAAAAAAGATTATAAATTGTATGTTAGGAATACTAGTAGTTAGTGAGCTATTATTTTTTCTATTTTTAATCTATTGAAGAGAATATCCAATATTGGCTTTTAACTCAGTACGGTAAACAGTTTTTTTTCTTATTTTTATACTATTTGTTTTTATTTAAGTGTAAATGAGGATTTTATATATTCAATTTTATTGAAATTAACTCCTTAAATTAATCTCTTTTGCTGTTCCCGAAGCAAAATCATAAACAATTGAAATATAGAAACCTAATGTAAAATACCATAGATATTCAGTCCATGGAATTCCAAGTATAAAATACCCATAGGAGCTGTTGGCTAATTTCCAATAATCGTACCAATAGGAGGTTAATATAAAATTAAAAATAAGAGTATAGATTATTGTAGAGATAACAACCAACATAACACCTGAAAGAAAAGCAGGAAGAAGGAGGTCTTTTCTATATGTTATCATAATAAGTGTAGCTACAATAACACTATAACTAATAGATAAAACTGAATTGTATTTGAATATAAGATTAAAGATTAAAAATGACAATAACATTCCTACTGTTAATATTACAGAAGCTTTTTTATATTTTTTATATTTTGTTTTATAACTAATATTAAATACAAAATTATAAATAGAGATTGAGATACCTGAGATTAAAAAACCATATATAAAATCTTCTACAATATAGAAACCATCTATTCCAAATAGAGAAGGTGGAGTCCAATAATCAATCATAAAAATAGGTTCTGTAACTACTGCTACTAATCCCACATATACACCTGAATTTCTCATCCTTACTCTCAATCTTTTTGCTTTGGTATAGATGAAAATCCATAAAGGTAGTAAAAGTAAAGAGATTCCAATATATCCAAAATTATCCATATAAATTATATCCATTATTAAATTTTTGTTTGAGATTATATCTTATCTATAATGAAAAAGTTATATATTTTATAAAGCTAGGTAAGATTAGTCTTAAAAGACAAATTATTTTAAATATTTTTAAGTAATATAATATTTTAAACTCTCCTTAATTCATTTTTTTATCTAAAGTGTAGTCATGTTATAATGTATGTTTTAAATAAATTTTTAGGTTACGATATGAATATTATAATCATCGGTGCAGGTGGGGTAGGGTTTAATCTTGCAAAAAAGTTATCTGAAAGCCATAATGTAACAATTATTGA
>Ga0256827_10000670_pt1 | contig 21396 bp, 20 predicted proteins | sample CV84metaG_FD_185977 | JGI IMG/M metagenome (GOLD analysis project Ga0256827, IMG submission 185977) | Hydrothermal vent microbial communities from East Pacific Rise, Pacific Ocean - CV84 | ecosystem: Environmental > Aquatic > Marine > Hydrothermal vents | place: Pacific Ocean: East Pacific Rise... | reverse complement strand
TCTTCGATTGTTCCAGGGAATCCTGAGAGGTTAAAGAAGTTTGTTGCTCCATTTTCGTACCCATCTGCTCCTGCGAGTTGGGCATTTTTTTCACGTAGAGGGGTTTTGGCATAGTTGTATCCTGCACGTAATGTATAGTCAGGTTGGGTATACTCATATCCCACAGCAATCACATCTTGGTCTTCCCAACCAAAATCTTTGTACCCTTGGGCTTTGCTCCATTGAATACGTTTGTAGTCAGCTGCCACTCGGCTGTTGTTGTATTTGTATGAGACTCCGACCCCAATTTCAGCAGGTTGGTCAAGGTTATCGCCCGATTTTATCTTTTTAATCCCAAAATCTCGCATGGCATTGGCGATGTTTCCTCTGTATTTTGCTTTAATTTTACTCTGATAGGTTGCCCCTACCGTTAACCCTTTATGTTGGTAGGCTGTCCCCACTTGAACCCCATAGTTGACGTCGCTTGACTCTTTGTTGTGGGAGGGGCCTTGTTGTGTCTGATAGTTAGTATTTAACTTACTATATTGCAAGATTGGCTCTACTCCTACAGTGACTTTGGTGTTGGGAATGGTGTAGGCGATAGGGACGCCCACTTTCATGATTTGTAATGAAGATTGCATGCCAAATGCCCCACTACGCTTTTTGGTGCTGTAGTCTGTCCCCATGCCTGCTGTTCCATTGACCGTTAACCCAATAATCATATTGGGGGTCACCCGTTTGGCATAGGAGATATCAGGAATAACGGCAGAAGCCGATTGAGAGAGTGTTGAAGCATTTGAATGGTTGTTACCATCCTTGCTGGGCATGGCATCAGAGTGAAAATTGACGGTAGGACAGAAGACTGTCGCCGAAGCAGACACTTCACTCTCTTTAACAGAGGAGAGCATCGCTGGGTTGGTAAGTGCTGACTCAGCACCATGTCCTGTGGCAATTCCGATACCAGCCATACCAGCTGATTTTGCTCCATGCCCCACCATAAGGTCTCCGTTTGTTCCGTAGAGTGCTGAGGCTGTAATCAATGATAGAAGTAATAATTTGTTCAAAAGAACCCTTTGTATTAAAATATTTTATTATTATACAAAATTAACTTTAAAATAATAACAGATTATAATATAAAAAAATATAGAGTCACATGATTAATCTTCTATTAATAACATTGTAGTAAAATAGCCCAATTACTATTTTTGTAGGAGAGTGGAGTGAATCCGATAGTTGAAAATATCAAAAAAGAGATTGCCAAAGTGATGGTTGGGCAAGATAAGATGATAGAGGGGTTGCTAATTGGGCTGTTAACTCGTGGGCATATTCTGCTTGAAGGTGTGCCAGGATTAGCCAAAACGACGGCTGTTAATGCCTTGGCTGCCTCGCTTGGTTTGAACTTTAAACGGGTTCAGTTTACTCCCGATTTACTCCCTTCTGATATTATAGGTACAGAGATTTATGACCCTTCTACCAATACTTTTAAGATTAAACAAGGTCCAGTTTTTACCAATTTACTCCTTGCCGATGAGATAAATAGGGCCCCTGCCAAAGTGCAGTCGGCACTGCTTGAGGTGATGCAAGAGCGACAAGTGACCATTGGGGATGAGACCTTTAAGATAGACTTGCCCTTTTTGGTTATGGCAACGCAAAACCCAGTAGAACAAGAGGGGGCATATGAACTGCCCGAAGCCCAACTTGACCGATTTCTCATGAAGATTGTGGTGGGGTACAACACCCGAGCTGAGGAGTTGGAGATTGCCAGACGGGTGGCAAACAATAGCTTTGGCGAGATTGAACAGGTGGCGAATTTGGTCGATTTAGAGTATATCCGTCATGAGGCGATGCAGGTGCATATTGACAAAGAGGTGGAGCGTTATATTGTGGAGTTGGTCTTTGCTACCCGTGAGCCTGAGAAGTATCTGCTGGGCGATATTGCCCCGTACATTGAGTATGGAGCGAGTCCCCGTGCTACGATTGATATGTACAAAGCTTCTCGTGCCATTGCTTACCTGAAAGGGCGAAACTATGTCTCTCCCTTGGAAGTGGGCTACATTGCCAAAGATATTTTAAGACATCGGGTTATCTTGAGTTATGAAGCACAAGCTGAGGGTATTACTCAAGATATGATTATTGACAAAGTATTGGCAATCGTGCCAATTCCATAACCGAAACAGATATGAATATAAAAGTAAAAAAGCTACTGCTTAAAGCAAAAAAACAAGTTTTTGGAGAGATGTTAGGAAACAATGCTTCTCTCTTTCAGGGTGAAGGGTTTGAGTTTACAGAGTTACGGGAGTATGTTCATGGGGATGATGTGCGTAAGATTGACTGGAAGACCACAGCTAAGTTAGGTAAACCTTTTATTAAAATCTACCGTGAAGAGCGAGAACTAAATGTGGTGACAGCTGTCATGATGGGAGGTTCTAGTTACTTTGGTACAGTGCGACAAAAATCAGAGGTGATGGCTGAACTCGTAGCACTGCTTGGTTTTTCGGCTGTCAAGAATGGTGATTTATTTTCTAATGTGATTTTTGCTGATAAGCTCTACAGTATGGAGAAATCTAATAAAAAGTTTTTTGCCATTCAAAATGCCGTAACGCAGATGGAGCAGTTTGAGATGTTAGGAAAACAGAGTAACTATAAGGAGTTTACTAATACCCTTTATAAACGGCTTCGGCGAAAATCATTGCTCTTTATTATCTCTGATTTTGTGGGAGAAATAGACCTGAAACTGCTTGCTAAAAAACATGATGTGGTCGCCTTGGTGGTGCGTGATAAGTTTGAAGAAGAGCCTAAAGAGCTAGGGGTTATTCGGCTACTAGATATGGAAAATAGCAGTGCATTTGAAGGTATTGTGGGAGAAGCTGAGTTGAAACAGTATAAAGAGGCGTTGCTAGAAAATGACAAGAGACTGTTTGAACATTTTAAAAAATCTGCTGTGCGTTATGTTAAAGTCTATACCGACGAAGAGCCATATTTAAAGTTAGCAAAACTGTTAGGAGCAGCCTAAAATGGAGAATGAACTTCATGATATTAAGCCACTGTTAGAGATACCTGATAGCTCCTACTATATCTATTTTGGTATGATTGCATTTGGAATATTTATTCTACTCTCTTTGCTTTTTTTTCTACTTAGAAAGTTTTTTCTGAATCGAAAAGAGAGTACGGCACAGCAACAGTTAAAAGCGTTAAAAAAGGTTGACTGGTCAAACTCTAAAGAGGCAGCCTATCGTGTTACTAGGTTAGGTAGAATGTTGGTAGAGGATAAACGCTCCGAGGAGATTTATAGGCAACTGTTACCACTGCTTGAACGTTATAAATATAAGCAAAAAGCTCCTTTGGTCAATGAGGAGACGTTAAAGCAGTATAATCTATTGGTGCATATATTAGATGAGTCAATTTAGTTTTGAATACCCATGGGTTTTGGGATTAATAGCTCTTTTTCTCTTATGTACTTTTTTCTGTAGAGTTAAGAGCCGAAGTATCTATTTCCCTCATTTAGGTGCGTTAATGTTAGGTAATGTCAAGAGAGACTCTTTTATGCTATTTTTAAAATGGCTGGGTATCACTTTGTCTATTGTGGCACTGGCTTCTCCTATTTTAACCAAAGAGTATGCAAACTCTAAAAAACATGGACGAGACATTGTTTTAATTATTGACAGTTCAGAGTCGATGATTCAACAAGGATTTGACCCTCAAAAACCAGAAAAAAATAAATTTGATGTGGTCAAAGAGGTAGCAGAAGATTTTGTTGAAAAACGAGAAAATGACCGAATAGGGTTAATTAACTTTGCTGATATTGCATTTGTGGCATCACCTTTAACATTTGAGAAGAAGTTTTTACAACAGATTATTGGGTTTCAACATTTAGGTATGGCAGGACAAAGAACAGCCATTAATGATGCGTTGGTTCAATCGTATGCTATGCTAGAAGGCTCTAAGGTAAAAAGTAAAGTGGTGATTTTATTAACCGATGGAATTGACAACATGAGTAAAATAAGTGAAGATGAGATTAAAAGTTTGGTCTCAAAATCTAATGTCAAACTCTACACAATAGGTATTGGCTCACAGCGTGATTTTGATGGGGATTTTTTGCGTCGTTTGGCAAAAGCAGGTACGGGTAAGGCATTCTCAGCTGAGAACTCTACCATGCTAGCTAATATTTATGCCCAAATCAATCAGTTGGAGACCTCTAGTATTGATGAGAGAAAAATCGTCCAACAGCAGTATCTGTTTGTCTATCCTCTGCTACTTGCTATTTTGTCGTTGGTCTTTTTTATCTACTTTAGAACCATAAGGAGTCTGTAGTGAGTTTTGTCAACCCTCAACTCTTTTTCATACTTATTGTGCCTCTATTGGGGTTTGCTTTTTTTATTATTAGGCATCAAGACAGCGTAACAAATCTATTCTCTAAAGAGGTGCTAGCACGCCTAAGTGTGGGTGATGATGCGTTGCCTATTGTGGTTAGAAATGTACTGCTTTTAAGTGCTCTTTTTCTGATGCTCATTGCGTTGAGCCGACCTGTGGTTGACCATGGTGACCGAGTGGTGCAACTCACAGGACTTTCAGCTGTGGTGGCACTTGACATCTCAGGCTCTATGCGTGCAAAAGACATCTATCCTAACCGTTTGGAGTTTGCGAAAAAGAAGATGGAGAGACTCTTAGATGCCATGCCCAATGATGAACTCTCTTTGGTGGCATTTGGACATACGTCGTTCATGTTGGCTCCTTTCTCCTCAGATAAAGCAATCTTAAAAGAGATAGTTGAGGGGGTGAGTGATCAGTATATAAATATGAGTTCTACCAATTTTACCAATTTAGGAACCTATGTTAGTGAGTTATTGGTTCATAAAGAGCCAAAAATTCTTATTGTTTTTACCGATGGAGGTGACTTAAATGAGATTAAGAAGTTTACCCAAACGGTTAAAGAGCATAGAATTTTTCTCTACGTGGTATTGGTAGGAACAGCAGAGGGTTCACCTGTGTTGAAGCGTGATGGGACGCTTTTACATTATAAAGGAGAGATTGCCATGACCAAACGTAACGATGCATTAGGTGAGGTAGCAAAGCAGAGTGGAGGAACTTTTATGGTTGCCAACACAGGAACTGGAGATATTGAACAGTTGGTATCTACCATTAAAACCAACCATAAAAGTAAAAAGAGTGGGGAGGTAACCATTCATGATAGAGAAGAGTACTTTTACTACCCCTTAGTGTTAGGGATTTTGCTATTGCTGTTGAGTTTTATCTCGTTACCTTCAAAAAAAAATAGCCAAAAGAGAAGGGGCTAAGATGCGATGGTTAGGGGTATTGGTGTTAAGCTCTACACTCTTGTTGGCTAATTTATTTGATTTTCAAATCATTCAAAAAGCAAATAGAGCGTACGCAGAAGGGGAGTATGAAAAGAGTGCATTGCTATTTGGAACACTTATTAAAAAAGAGAAAGCCATTGTGGCTTACAATAGAGCCAATGCACTCTATAAAGCACAAAGATATGATGATGCGTTAATGGCATATGTCAATGCTAAAGGGGTTGATGAGGTGGCACGTCTTTACAATATGGGGAACAGTTATTTTCATAAAAATGAGTTAAATCGTGCTATTGAATATTATGAAGGGGCATTAAGGTTACGAGAAGATGCTGATGCTCGACATAATTTAGAGCTGGCACAACGAAAAAAGGAAGAAGCCGAAAAGAAGAATAGCCCTCCTAAGAAAAAAGAGAAGAAAAAGAAGAAAAAGAAACCTCAACCTAAAAAACGAAAAAGTAACAAAAAAGAAGATGTGAAAAAGAAGATTCCTCAAGGAGATAAAAGCGACGAGATGAGAAAAAGAGAGTTGAAACATATGATTAATCAGTTATCAAAAAATAAAATGCCAACATTAATGTATCAAAGTAAAAAAAGAGAAGGGGGGGATGATGAACAAAATCCTTGGTAGTCTACTCTTCTTTGGTCTCACTTTTTTGTCGGCTGGTACCCTTACAGCTACGGTAGACAGAAGTGAAGTTGTCAAAGGAGATACCGTACTTTTAACCCTCAGTGTTACAGGAGAAAAGATAGATGAGATTCCTGAGATAGAGGAGATAAGTGGTCAAAAAGTGCTAAATATTCAACGACACACTGACAGCAACTTTGTACATCTCAATGGGATAAGTAGTATGGTAAAGACAGAGACACTTACGTTGGAGTTTCGCCCCAATGCTTCTATGACGATTCCAGCATTTTCGGTGAATGTTGATGGAAAAACAGTAACAGCTAAAGAGATAAAAATTACTGTATTAAAGCCAACGCTAGGTACCAAACGAGCCACAAAGAACTTTGCATTAGAGATGACACTCAATAAGCCCAAACTCTATGTTGGGGAGTCAGCTATTTTAACAGTTTATTTTAAACAGCGAACCAAAGTAGATGTAGTACAAGTAGAGTATACCCCTCCCAAGTTAAAAGAGTTTTTCTTTAAGCAGTTGGGTGAGGGAAAGACCTATAAAGAAGGAATTTTTACTATTCAGGAGTTAAACTACTTGGTGACCCCTAAAGTAGAAGGGAGATTAACCCTTGACCCTGCACGTGCGAAGGTGGCTCAACGTTCACGTGAAAAACAGGAGGGAGGTTGGTATGCTGATGTCCCAAAATGGCATCAACTCTCTTCTCCTACACTAACACTTAATGTGGTGGCACCTCTAGAGGAGCATGATGTTATGGGTATCTATCGCTTAAAAGAAGAGATAGACCAAACCCATGTTAAAGCCAATCAACCTGTAGGTCTAACAATCGCATTAACAGGTGAGGGTGTGCTGGACGATTATGAGGGAATTAATTTTAATATTCCTAATGTTACACTCTATGCAGATGATGCAAATCATACAAATAGGGTAGTAGGGAAAGTGTTACAGAGTCATTATGAACAGCATTTTGTCTTTATTTCTGAGCATAGTTTTACCATTCCTTCTAAAACTATTCGGGTCTATAACCCTCAAAGCAATGAGGTCACACTTTTAAAAACCAAAACGTATCAGATTGAAATAGAGGGGAGTCCGAGTAGTCTGAAAAGTGATGTAGATAGTACTGAAAATGTAGCTCCATTGGTTAGTCAAGATAAAAATGTTAGTAAAGCTCTGACTGGCACTTTACCTAGCTTTTTAGCCCTTCTGTTTGCGTTTGCTTTGGGGGCGACCATAACGATGGCGTTAAAATATCTTCCCTCCTTCTCTTTTAGTAGAGGCAAGAAAAAACCTTTTAAAGCCAATGAAGCGTTACGGATACTCTATCCTAAAATGAGTGAGAACAGAGAGGTAGAAGCGATGGTGCGTAAGCTCTATGCCCTTCAAAAAGGTGAAAAAAACATCAAAATAGACAAACAACGGCTTAAAGAGCTGGTTGAATATTATAAATAGGGGAAAGCGAAATGAACTACTACTATCTGTATGACAAAGAGGATGAAGCGTTAGTTAAAAGTGTTACGGAGTATGCGTTAAGTAAAGAGATAGCGTTGGTTTTGGTAGATATTTCTAAGGGTAACACACAAGCGTTTCATGAGGGTGACCATGTGATGGTAACAGCCTCTATTGATGCCATTAAAGAGGTGATGCATCTGGCTTCACTTAAAGGGTGTAGTCTTGGAATTATTCCTCGTGCTGAACAAAAAGAGTTAAAAAGTACGTTTGATTTACCCAATGAGCTTGAAGCTAGAGTTGATTTGGCACTACAGATGTGTGACAAAAAGATTGACCTTCTCTATTGTGATGATACCCTTGTGTTACAAGAGGTGGTTTTAGGAGAAGTACCTCCTCTAGATTCATTCTCCTCCTCTATGGAGAAAGAGACACTTTGGCAAAGGTTAAAATCCTCCTTTTCTATTATTAAAAAGATTAAATCGTTAACCCATACCTCTTTTAATGTGGTGACAGGCAAAGAGAAAGTACTAAAGTTCTCAGCCATTGGGGCTGTGGGAGTGGAGTACAATAACAGAACATTTGCTTCTAAATTGGTAGCGAATTATTTAAAGTTTAACGATGGACGCTTAACGCTTATTTTTTTATCCCCTAGCTCTATTTTAGAGTATATTGGTTATATTTTTCAGTCACATATTTTAAAACATACCCCCAAAACATTACCAAATTCAGTAGGCTATGTACACTCTAATAAGTTGGAGATTAGCACACAAAAAGAGTTGGCTGTTACCATTGACTCAGTAAATTCATTTACCACACCCATTATACTAGAGACCAAGTTAGAAGCGTTATCGCTTAGTGTGGGTGAAAAATTTTGGGAGAAAAGTTCTAAAGTTAAAGAGATAAAAGAGAATGTAAAAGTTGATCATCTTCCGTGTGATAGTGAGATGTCTAACTACTTAGAGAAGAGTATTCCTCTCTTTTCACACGCATCACAGGAGCAGTTTACAGCACTTTTTTCAAATTTACGTGAAGAGAGTCGGTTAAATTCAACCTTTATGACGCTACTTATTTTAGCCACCATGATAGCTACTTTTGGTCTCTATATTAACTCAGCTTCAGTGATTATTGGGGCGATGTTACTTGCTCCCTTGATGCAACCGATTGTTGGTGTGAGTATGGGACTGCTACGCCAAGACAGTACGCTACTTCTTAATGGAGTGAGAAGTATTGGTGTGGGTGTTTTGGCTGTACTTATTTCGGCAATGGTTATCTCATGGCTCTTGCCGTTAACACAGCTGACGTCTGAAATGAATGGGCGTCTATCACCCACACTGCTTGACCTGTTTGTAGCTATTATTTCAGGAGTTGCAGCAGCGTATGCTAAGTCAAATGAAAAGATAATAGGCTCTTTAGCAGGGGTGGCTATTGCTGTGGCATTGGTACCTCCTATCGCTGTCGCAGGAATTGGCTTGGGTTGGAGTGAATGGGGTATGTTTGCTTCTGCTTTTTTACTTTTTATTACCAACTTAGTCGGTATTGTTTTGGCTGCTTCATTAACATTTTTAATGTTAGGGTACTCGCCTGTGGCTGTCGCTAAAAAAGGGTTAATGTATGCTTTGGTATTGGTAGCAATTGTATCTGTTCCTCTCTCTTTCTCCTTTATTAAGATGAAACATACTATTGATGTAACCCAACAGCTCTTAGCCTTTCATACCGAGATTGATACGAAACGCATCTATTTAAAAAATATTAAGATAGAGGGAAAAGAGGTGAGTTGTGAGGTGATAGCTTCGGATATTTTGAGTAGAGAGGAGAAAATGAAATTAAAGAGCCTCATCTCCACCGAAGTAGGAGAAGAGGTTTCTGTTTTGGTGACCTTTAGATATAAGCTCTAAATTAATCACCTACAGCAGCATCAACAGCTGAAGCACCTACATCAATAGCAGCACCTGCAACAGCACCTGCCATAGAGATAGGTGCTGTAATTATTTGGGTACATCCCGAGAGAGCGAGTAAGATTAGGGTTAGGGTAGTAAGCTTTTTCAATTTAATCCTTAATTATTGTATTTAAGTAAGTATACATTTATTTTTTAAATTTAAGATAAACTATAGAATATCATGCAAGCTATTTGCCTCTGCCATCCAGTCATGTAACTCATCCCATTGCTCATTTTCAATAAACTCTTGGCATCGTGCAAGCTCTTTATTAAAATGTTCAAGAGAGTGGAGCAGATTGGTTTTATTTTGACGAAAAATGTCTTCCCACATCTTAGGAGATGATTTGGCGATACGGCTCATATCTTTAAATCCTCCACCAGCTAATGCCAAGATACTTTTGGGGTCCTCTTGCCCCATAACCGACTTGGCTAACGCGTAAGAGACAGCGTGAGGCATATGTGAGATAAAAGCAGCATGACGGTCATGCTCTTTGGCATCCATAAAGACTATTTTGGCATTAATATCTTTAAAAATCGTTAGTGCAACCCCTTTTTGAAAGTCTCCACTCTTTTCAATATCACAGATAACCATGGTCTTTTCATCGTAAAGTGCTTCAATAGCTGCCGTGGGACCAAACTTTTCGGTTCCTGTCATCGGGTGAGAGGTGACAAAGTTTTTCCGAACAGTTTGAGGAATGGCGTTGGATATTTTCTCTTTACTACTACCAAAATCAATAATGGTACAGTGTCCACTAATATCCGTTAATGTCTGTGCTATGGAGATAATGGCATCAACAGGAACGGTTAAGATAATGACATCACACGCTTTAATATCTTGAAAATCTTCGGTAATGGCATCGACCAGTTTAAGACGTAGAGCATCACGGGTATGAGAGGGATTATGGTCGAAACCAAGTAAATTATATTTTTTAGATATTTTCTTTAAGGCTAAGCCTAATGAACCACCCATTAACCCTAGTCCGACTATTCCTATTTTCATCTATGCTCTTTTAACTTTTTTGGAGGATTATAGCACTTTTTTAGTGAAAAATAGATACACTAATGGTTATTAATTAACATAAGATGTGCAATCAAAGGAATAATTAACTTTATGAAAAAACTTTTTACTTTATCAATTGGACTTAGTTCAATACTTCTTGCTCAAAATATTACTTCAATTCAATATACTGGTCTACTTCACCTCTCAGAGGATATGGCAGGTGAAATCTCTGGAATTCATATAGGTGACTCCTTTGACATCATGAAAGTTGATGAATCTATTAAAAAGTTTTATGCTCAGGGATACTTCTCTGATATTGTGGTCTCAACTACTCCTGAGGGAGGCTTAATCTACCAATTTAAAGAGAAATCAGTTATTTCAAAACTACAGATGAATGGGTACAGTTCTGATGAGGAACAAGAGGGTCTTTTTATCTCTATGGGGTTACGAAAAGGGGATTTATATGATGCTCGGAAACTGGAACAAGCCAAAAAGAAGCTGATTAAACGAATAGAAGCAGAAGGGTATTATGATACGGTTGTAGAGATTGATGTTGAACCAAAAGAGGACAGTATCTCACTTGTTTTTGATGTGAATAAAGGTGAAAAAATCTATATAAATAAGATAGATTTTGCAGGGGCTAATAGTATTGATACTGATGATTTAGAAGCATCATTAGCCAATCAAGAGCAAGATTTTATGGGATGGTTCCCTGGGTTAAATGAAGGTGCTGCTCATTTGGACCAACTAAGTTATGATGGGCATAGAGCCAAAGATGTCTATATGCAACGAGGGTATTTGGATGCAACGGTATCTGAGCCTTTAATGCGAATTGATTCAGGCTCTTATAAAGCTGATGTAACCTATCAAATTGATGAAGGGGAACAGTATACTATTTCTACTATTTCACTTAACGGAGATACCAAGTCTTTAGATATTAATGAGGTAAAAAATAAATTAAAAGCAATTGAAGGCAAAGTATTTAACATTAAGAAAGTTCGAAAAGATCAAGCCTATATACAAGAGCAGATTGCCAATTTAGGGTATGCTTATGCCCGTGTTAATATTAACTTTAAAAAGAATACACAAGACCATACCGTTGCATTAGAATATACTATTAATCCTGGAAATCAGGTCTATATTCAAGATGTTATTATCTCAGGAAACCACACTACTAAAGATAGGGTAATTAGGCGAGATATTTACTTGGCACCAGGTGATTTATTCTCTATGACAGATTTAAAAGATTCTAAAAATGCATTAGGGAGAAGAGGATTCTTTGAGGGTGTTAATATTGAGCAAGAGAGAGTGGATGATACCCATATTAATCTACTTGTAAAAGTAAAAGAGACAGCAACAGGAAGTATTCAAGCTGGTGGTGGATATGGTTCTTACCAAGGAGCCATGCTCTCTGCTTCTGTTTCAGATAGAAATATTTTTGGTTCAGGAATTAATGCAGCATTATCATTTGATGCTTCTAAAATTTCACTTAACTACTCTCTTTCAATTAATAACCCAAGAATTTGGGATAGTGAATATAGCTTTGGGGCGTCACTCTATCAAAATGAGTTTGAATATGTCACCTATGACCAAAAGAGTATTGGTGCAGGAATTAATTTTGGAAAACAGTTAACCCGTAATCTATATGGTTCATTAAATTATGGTTACAGTAAAAATAAATCAACTACTGTAGACAATAGTGATAATCCTAATGCTGTTCCAACATATAACTATGGTCTTTTTAGCCCAGATGACCTAAATTATGAAAAGAGTATCTTTAGTATGGGATTAAACTATGATAGTACGGATGATTTTTATGTTCCTAGAAAAGGGTTTATTGCAGGTGGTTCATTAGGTTATGCAGGTGTTGGTGGTGATCAAAAGTATTTAGAAGGACAGTTTAAGTTTGGAGCATACTATGGTCTTGAAGATATTATTGATTACGATTTAATTTTACGTTATAAATTAAGAGCAACGGCACTGAAGGACCAAGGTAAGATTGCTAAACCAGAACGACTCTATATGGGTGGTATTGGAAGTGTTAGAGGGTTTGAACCATATACTTTAGCTCCTTTTACAGATGATAGTAATGGAACACGTTCTTTTATTGGTGGTAAACAGCGATTAATTAACACAGTGGAAGCGAGTATTCCTCTCTCTAAAGCAGCTAAAATGCGTTTGGCATTCTTCTATGACTACGGTATGATTGGAGATGCTAAACTCAATGAGATAACCAAAGAGGGATATGGTGTTGCTCTAGAGTGGTTCTCCCCAATGGGTCCAATTAACTTGGTATTTGCAAAAGCAAAAAATCCTGACTCATTGGACAGAACAGCAAGCTTTGAATTTACGATGGGACAAAAGTTCTAATATTAAGATGTTAAACTTGTAAACGTTATGAGACCAGTTGGACTTGTAAGGTTTACAGCTTCTAAAAAAGCTCCTTCTCGTATGCCTACTGATGAACTAACTACCTCTTTACTCTCTATATGATTTAAAATACTTTTCCAAATTAGTGTACCCTCTCGTATGGTATCGATACGACTCTTAGGAATTTTTAATTCATGTAAAAGAGTCTCATTGGCTTCAATAACTTTATCAAAGAACTCTTGAAAATTATCATTTCTATAGCTAAACCCATGAATGATAGAGGTTCTATCTCCTTTGAATCTCATAATAGCTTTAGAGAGGGTTCGTGCCGTTCCTCCAATAGAGATAGCTTTGAGCATATTAAAAGAGGCTGGTAAGGTTTTTAACTCATTTTCAATATGTTCTTGAATATCAGGGTGGAGTAGATGAGTATTGGAAAATAGCTCTTTGAGCCGAACCGTACCTAAGTTAAGGGAATAGGTTTCAATAATTTTAGAGTTTTTAATCAGTGCAATATCTGATGACCCTCCCCCAATATCAATGCTAATAGCATCAGCAATAGGCAGTAGCATTTTAGCTGCTAATGCTCCAAGATAGGCTTCTTGTTTACCATCAATGATTTTTATGGTTAAGTTTAACTCTTTTTGAATTAACGCTGTAAATATGTTGGAGTTAGGTGCATCACGTAACGCTGAGGTGGCAATGGGAAAAGTTTTGATATTTGGATAGTTTTGAAGGATAAGTGAAAACGCTTGTAGTGCATTAAAGGCTCTACTTATAGCTTCCTCTTGAAGGTAGCCATTTTTTAAATAGGCACCTTCACCTATGCGAACTTTAAATTTATGCTCTTCTAGTAGGTGAAAGCTCTGCTTATCTAACTGTTGATAGATGACCAACCTAACTGAATTTGAACCAATATCAATAACAGCAATAGGTGGGAACATAGTCTTTTTTAAACTTCCAACTCTAGTTGTGAAAATTTAAATTTCAACTCTTCAACTGTCTCAACATTATCAGGGTCAGAACCGATACAGTCAACAGGACAAACGGCGATACATTGTGGTTCATCATAGTGACCAACACACTCAGTACAACGGTCTGAATCTATTAGGTAAATAGGGTCATTCTCTTCAATAGCCTCGTTAGGACACTCTTCTCTACATGCGTCACACGCAATACAATCATCTGCAATTAATAATGCCATTTGATATACTCTCTTATAGTTTATTATGTATTTGATTTATAACTTATCTAACCTTACGCTTTATTTAAAAAGTAGGGTTATTTTAGGAGAAAAGAGATTAAATGACCTAAAGAAGTCTATTTAATCTTTTAATAAGAACCGATTAAGAGGAAAGGCAATAGTGGCTGTGGCACCTGGATTATTATCTCTATTTTTTAAATTGATGGTGACTCCCATTGACTCAGCAGCATTCTTTGCTAAAAAGAGTCCTAGTCCAGCACCTGTAGACTCCAAAGAGCGTTGAAATGGTGCAAAGAGGTCTTTTTCTTCATCAAAACCCTCTCCTTCATCTGTTATTTCAATAATGAAGTTATCGGCATCCATAATGGTATTTAAGCTTACAAGTCCATGTTCAGGTGTAAACTTGAGTGCATTTTGAATGAAGTTTTGAAAAATTTGCATAAAAAGAAGCTGTTGGACATTAATGATAAAATCAGGAATATCAAAATGGTAGATAAAGTTTCTATTTTGAGAATTGGCAAGAAGCTCATACTCTTCACACTTATTTGCCATTAATCGAATGAGGTTTACTCGTTGAGGTTGCTCAAATTGAGCACCTTCAGCACGTCCAAACTCTAAGAGGTTATGAATCATCGCATTAAGTGTATCAATTGAAGTGATGTTTTGCTCTAACGCTTCCCGTACTTTATCATGCTTTTTATATTTCATCAGAGTAATTTGGTTTTTTAGACGCATTACAGCAAGAGGAGTTTTGAGTTCATGTGCCGTACCAACATAGAGTTCTTTTCGGTATTTAATAGAAGTTCCTACTTTAGTAACAAGTAGGTTTACCGAATCTGCTAACTTCTCAAACTCCATAGGAAGGTTGGTGGTGTCAATTTTATTTAAAAGACTTTCATGCATATTGGTAAACTGGTTGGTTAAAATATTTAGAGGTTCCATAATCTTTTTTGAAACAGAGGTCGCATAGAATATTATAAAAAATATACCAATTAAGAATATAAAAGAAGAGATAATTATCATGCTCTTTATATTATCATACTCTTTAGAATAGTCACGCTCAATTTCTAAGACCATCTCATTATTGTTATAGGCTTGTTTTAAAAGTAAAATATGTTTTTCATCTTGAACATCAAAAAGAAATTCATTTGAAATATTATGGTTATCAGGATTGAGTGAAATGTTAATTTGGTAAGGTAATACCTGTTTTAAGAGGGCAATCTCTTTTTCAGAGTACTCTTTATCTGTAATGTTTTTTGCTTGTGTTGAGATTTCATCTTTTAAATTATTCATAACACTGCTATGGAAGTAGGTTGATAGTGCAAGAAGTACCACAAAGAGCATTGCTGCCATAGCGACAGCTAGCTCAATGATGAAGCGTTTTCTTAAGCTCCTTTTGGAAAGCAAAATCTATAACCTCTTCTTCGTACTGTCTCAATGGTGGTGATATTTAATGGTTTATCCATCTTTTGTCTAATTTGGTTAATGGCAACTTCAATAACGTTTGGTGTAACCAATTCAGGCTCTTCCCAAATCGCGTCTAGGAGTTGCTCTTTAGAGACAATTTGGTCTTTATGCATTGCGAGGTGTGTTAAGACTTCAAAAGGTTTCCCTTTAAGCTCAATCTCTGTCCCCTCATAGATAATTTTTTCCTCTTCAGGGTTAATAATAAGATCATCAACCTCAATAATATTTGAGCCACCAAATCTTAATTTTGCTTCAATTCTGGTTGTCAAAATTTCAAAGTCAAAAGGTTTTCTAATGTAATCATCTGCACCAGCTTTAAGTGCTTCAATTTCACTATTTCTGTCATCTCTAGCCGAAAGAACAATAACAGCTGTCTTAGGTGCTTTTGCCTTAAGCTTTGTAATCATGTCAATACCATTACCATCTGGAAGCATCCAGTCAAGTAACACTAAATCATAATTTCTAATGCCAAGGTAGTACTCACCATCTTTTATGTTTCCTGCAACATCATTTTGGTATCCAAACTCTTTAAGCCCGTCAGATAGGGTTTTACTTAGTGTTACTTCATCTTCTATTATTAATATTCTCATTATATTTGAAGTTCCTTATTTTTTATAATTTTTAATATTATAACACAAAAAAGCTATAGTTTAAAGTTTTTTTAAATAATAATTGACAATTCATATATATTTTTTTAAAAAGGTAAGTGTTTTTGTGTGTTTTTTGACGTTCTGAGCTGTTTTTATAAGCGTTTATTTTTTTGACCAGCCAGAAGAGAGCGAAACGTGAGCATTTTTAATAATATTTGGCTTAGTAATTTTTAAAAGTAGACTCTCTATTTGACCATAGGTTGTTGTGATTTTTTCAATTAAATCATGAATAGCTGTCTCTAGGAGTAGATATCTTTTTTCATGCATATCCTCTTGAATAAGAGCAATCACCTCAGCATAATTAATAAAATTTTCACCTTCATAGTGGTAGTCAATTTCAAGGTTAACAATAACCCTCTGAGGGGTTATTCTTTCAAAATCTAAGAGACCAATAATAGTCTCAAAGGTCAACTGCTCAATGTGAATGGTCATTAGACGACTTTTGCTTCTTCTCTTTTAATGACACGGATGATATTGGGAATATGTTTGTAGAAAATCACAAAAGCGATAATCCAAATAGGAGTATGGCTATTAATACCTACTATCTCAGGAGTTATGGTATAGGAAGCAATAATAAGTGCGATGAGTCCAATAAGTGAAGAGAGTGAGGAGATTTTAAGCACTTTTCCTGCCACAAGCCACACCACAATGGCAATGAGAGAAGGAATTGGAAGCATAACCATAAGTACTCCAAATCCAGTCGCTACCCCTTTGCCTCCTTCAAACCCTAAAAATGGGCTAAAGCAGTGACCCAAGACACTTAAGACAGCAATTGCCCAGAGTACAGCAGGTTCAGCACCCAGTGCCATTGCGACCAAAATAACCACAGCCCCTTTGAGTGCATCGAGTGCAAAAGTGGCGATGGTTAGTTTTTTTGCGAGGTGAGGAGCTTTCTCTTTGAGGACTCTTAAGACGTTGGTCGCCCCAATATTCCCACTTCCTTCATTACGCACATCGACTCCAGCAAAGACCTTTGCCAAGATAAATCCAAACGGGATAGCTGCCAAAAGATAGGCTGTTAAGTAAAGTAAAATATTTTGATTAAGTAAAAAATCCATTAAAATCTCCATGATATGTGAACAATTATCGCAATTTTAACTAAAAATATGGTATTTTTTCCTAAATTTCCTATTTAAGGTATAAAATATGAGTATAGACTATAGAGCAGAAATCGAAAGATTAAAAAGAGAACTCCCTGTCACCGTTGTTGGACACTACTATCAGCGTGATGAAGTGTTTGAAATGGCTGACATTACAGGTGACAGTTTAGAGCTGGCAAGAAAATGTAAAGCCGACACCAATCCGTGGGTTGTCTTTTGTGGCGTGGGGTTCATGGGACAGAGCGTTAAAGTGATTGCTCCTGAGAAACGTGTACTCATGCCCAAAATTGCTTGTTGTGCCATGGCACGAATGATGGATGGCTCGTATTTTGATGAGTCGGTACAATATATGGTTGACCGAGGTGTGCCAAAAGAGAATATTTTGCCTATTACTTACATTAATAGTGACGCCTCGGTGAAGTCACGGGTAGGAAAAATGGGGGGCATGGTCTGTACCTCGTCAAATGCCTACAAAATTATTGAAAAGGGGCTAGAGTCGGGAAAAAAGATTCTCTTTGTGCCTGACAGATGTTTGGGGCAGAACTTCGCCAACTCAATGGGGCTTAAGTCCTGTGTCATTGGGGAAGAGGGGAAAGAGTGTGACCCTAAAGAGGCAGACGTTATCTGTTTCAATGGTTTCTGTTCGGTTCACCAACTCTTTACCCTAGAAGATATTGAGTTCTACCGTGAGAAGTACCCTGACATTAAGATTGCCGTTCACCCTGAGTGTGACCCTGCCATTGTTGATGCTGCTGATTTTGCTGGGTCTACTTCTCAGCTTATTAAATATGTTAACGACCTTGACCCTGAACAAAAAGTAGCCATTGGAACAGAGTACAACTTGGTCAACCGAATGCGTCAAGGGAACACCTACGTGCTGGCGTCAACCAAACCTGAGTGTCCGACCATGAATGAGACGACGTTGGAAGATTTGTACCGAACCTTGAAGTCCATCGAAGATGACGCACCGATTAATGAGATTTTTGTCGATGAAGATACACGGCACTATGCCAACTTAGCACTGGAGAGAATGTTGGCAATTAATTAAAATCTGTTCTTTACTACTTATAGTGTACTATTTCATAAAATTATTATGGGAGAGTTACCTTGAAAAAAGCAGAACTTTTAGCACCAGCAGGAAACTTAGAAAAACTCAAAATTGCATTAGCCTATGGGGCTGATGCAGTCTATGGAAGCACCAGTACGTTCTCTTTGCGTATTCGCTCAGGAAAAGAGTTCGACATGGACTCCTACGCTGAGGGAATTGCTTATGCTCATGCTCGTGGTAAAAAAGTCTACTCCACCGTTAACTCCTTTCCGTTTAACTCCCAACTTAACCTTTACGAAAAACATATTGCCAAAGTGGCAGAGCTAAAACCTGATGCCCTCATTGTCTCTAGCCCAGGGGTAGTAGCGATGGCACGAAAAATTGCCCCCGACCTTCCCATTCACCTCTCTACCCAAGCCAATGTGATGAATGTTCTTGATGCCCAAGTCTACTACGACATGGGGGTGGAGCGAATTATTGTGGCACGTGAAATCAGTCTCAAAGATTGTGAAGCCATTAAAAAGGTGATTCCTGATTTGGAGCTAGAGATTTTTGTACACGGTTCAATGTGTTTTGCCTACTCAGGACGCTGTTTGGTTTCGGCTCTTCAAACAGGAAGAGTTCCCAACCGAGGAAGCTGTGCTAATGATTGCCGTTTCCCTTATGAGATTTACGCTCACAACCCTGAGTCCAATACTACCTTTAGACTCGATGAGGAGGAGGGAATTGGAACATACATTATGAACGCCAAAGATATGAACATGGCATCTCATGTGGATGAGATTTTAAAGTCAGGGGTAATTGACTCGCTAAAAATTGAGGGACGAACCAAATCTCCTTACTACGCAGGAGTGGTCACCAAAGCTTACCGACACGCCATAGATGACTACTACGCAGGAGATTTCAACGAAGCCCGTTACCAAAAAGAGTTAATGACCACCCAAAACAGAGGCTTCTCCGATGCCTACTTGGTCAGCAAACCATTTGAGCGAAATAACACGCAGTCGCACACCTTCACCATTCAAGATGGAACACACCAAGTAGCAGCGTTGGTAAGTGAAGATGGGACAACATGGCGATGTAAAGACAAAACGTGTGTGGGCGATAAAATCGAGATAGTGCTACCTGTTGGGGTGACCATTGAAGAGATGGAGAATGACGAGTGTAAAATCATCCAAGAGCATGGGGCGTTTTTTATTGAATTCAAAAAAATTGTCTCTACCACAGGCAAAGAGTTTGAGTGTATTCACTCAGGTGATTTAAATGATATTGTCTTGCCAATCAAGCTCCCTGGCTATACCATTTTACGAAGAGGAATTGCTGAATCTAAAGCCAAAAAAGGGTTGGTGTTAAACCCTTAAGATGGAGACTTTTGAGAAGATAATCGCCTTTGTCATGAGAGCTGTTGAGGCGATTGCCAAGTTTTTTTCATGGATTTTTGGTTAAACGGCTTCAAATCGAAAAACGGCTATTATTCGCACAATTAAATTAGATTTTGGAGTATAGTAATGAAATTTGTATCAATTGTAATGGGCAGTAAAAGCGACTACAGTATTATGTCTGAGTGTGCCGAGACACTTAAAAAGTTTGGTGTACCGTATGAGTTAATTATCTCATCAGCTCACAGAAGCCCTGAGAGAACCAAAACATATATTAAAGAGGCAGAAGCAAAAGGAGCTCAGGTCTTCATTGCAGCAGCAGGAATGGCAGCCCACCTAGCAGGTGCATTGGCAGCGACAACCACCAAACCTATCCTAGGTGTACCGATGGAGTCAGGCCCTCTACGAGGAGAAGATGCCCTTTTCAGTACGGTAATGATGCCAGCAGGAATGCCCGTAGGAACAGTCGCCATCGGTAAAGCAGGAGCTGTCAATGCAGCGTACTTAGCAATTCAGATTATGGCACTTCAAGACGACGAACTCAAAGTAAAACTTCAAGAGGATAGAGTAAGCAAAGCGAAAAAAGTGGAGCTTGACTCTAGTACTATTGAAGTAATTTTGTAGGTGTGACCATGTCACACTTGGTATAATAGAGAAATTCAAAAAGGTAATTCATGGAACTCCAACTAAAAAATATCGGAATGATTAAAGAGGCTAATGTTGAGATTGATGGTCTGACCGTTATTGCTGGGGAGAATGATACTGGGAAGAGTACGGTTGGGAAGGCTTTATTATTTGTAAACGAGGTTAATTATTATCCTAACACGAAAAAGTTGAATATAGATAAATTAGAGCTATATGATAAATTAACTAAAGAACAACAAATATGGCTTGATGAAAATGTTAGAAAACTATTTAAAAGTATCTTTTCATTTTCTCCAACATATGATACAAAAATTGATATTACAGATAAAGTTAGTCATGTAGTATTTATTGAAACACCTATTGTAACGAATCTCTTTAGTTTTTTTTCTAAACTAGATACTATGCAAATTGATATTGATTATAAAATAAGTAATTATCCTTATCTTTTTAGACATCTATATAAACAATTGAGGTTGGAACTTAAAGAGGATAATAAATTGCATAATAATATCCTCAATAGATTAGAAAATATTATAAATGGAACGTTAGAGATAAATGATATGGGTGAGCTTATTTTTAATAAAGAAGATAAAATTTATAATGTTAATTCAATAGCTACAGGTATTAAAAATTTTGGAATATTACAATTATTAATAAAAAATAATTATTTAACAAAAGATTCTATTTTAATAGTAGATGAACCCGAAGTTCATTTACATCCTAAATGGCAATTAAAATATGCTCAATTTATTATTGAATTAATAAAAAATGGTGTTAATGTTTTAATAACTTCTCATAGCCCTTATATGCTAGAAGCTTTACAAAGATACAGTGAATTATCAAAAGTAAATTCAAACTTTTACTTAGCAGAGGATGGTTATATTAAAAAAATAAATGATAGCAATTCAGAAACACTAGAAAAGATTTTTGAAAAACTATCAGAACCATTTGATGTATTTGATGAGATGGATAGCAAGAGCATGGAGAAGTTGATTAATGGCTGATATTGGTCAGTTTCAAAAAGAGTATAGTCAATATAAAAGTACATTTAAAGAGACTAGCTTTGATGATAATAATGAAATCTATTTGTGTAATGATGAAAGCCAAAATGTAATTAATTTTGATAAAATTCTTCAATCAAAATATCCAGATAGTAACAAAAGACCAAAATCATTTGATGCTTTGTATGTTTATAATAATCTACTGTTTTGTATTGAG
>Ga0256827_10000668_pt1 | contig 21417 bp, 18 predicted proteins | sample CV84metaG_FD_185977 | JGI IMG/M metagenome (GOLD analysis project Ga0256827, IMG submission 185977) | Hydrothermal vent microbial communities from East Pacific Rise, Pacific Ocean - CV84 | ecosystem: Environmental > Aquatic > Marine > Hydrothermal vents | place: Pacific Ocean: East Pacific Rise... | reverse complement strand
ATCTCGTACCACGCTTATAATCAGTAATCATAATAAATACCAAAAACCATATTTACGCATAAAGTAAAACTGTAGTTAATTCAAATAAAACACTTATTAATAAACAAATACACTCACTAAAAGCCCTGTAAATAAACTTATTTTCCACTTATGTACCACTATTAGTTATTTTATTCAATCTTTACTTTACATTACAAGCATAAGTGCCTAATAATACGATTAATATGTATATACTACTCACAATACGTAAATGTTTCCATAAGTAAACTCACAAATGTAAACAAAATGTATTGCGTTACAAATAATTAAAAAATTATCGTATTTTACATTTGTAATAAATGCCGTAATTAACAAAAGTAAACAACTACAGTATAGCAACATGTTACTTCTGTAACATATACTCAAAATAAATAACTTTTCAGTTTTTCTACTTTTTCTTTTTCCATTTTTATTTACTTAAAATTGTAAGCGTAACAAGCTATACTTAAAAAATTTATACAATTTAATATTTACATGAAAGAATTCTAATTTTCATTTAATGAATTTAGTCGCTATAATTGATTAAATTATGTTTAAAAAAACCAGTTCATTTATATATACTAAAGCTTATTTAAACTTATGACCACCCTACCCTATACAATAATATGGTTATATTTAATAAAATGATAGATTTTAAACAATACTAAATAAAAATTAAATAATGTTAATATGTTAATGGGCGTATTTTATTATATCACATTTAAATTTCATAATTTTGCATAATGCTAGAATATGGAATGAACGACGATATTGCATTAATAATAGATCGTTTTGAAAATACTTTACAAAATAATAGACATCAATACTTTGATGTAGAGGAGTTTGTTGAAATAATTGAATATTATTTAGATAATTATGATTTAAATAATGTATTAAATGCTATTAAATATGCATACAGTCAACACCCTGATGCATACGATATTCAGAAAAAAGAGGCCGAAATATTTGTACTTACTAATAAGGCTGATAAAGCATTAAAAATTTTAAATATTCTTGGAACAATTAACTACGATACCGAATTTCTAAAAGCTTCAGCATATTTACTAAAATCTAATAGCAATTTATATAAAAAACATATTCAGTTTTGTTTAAACGAGAGCCGTGAGCAAAGTTTTGACTCAATTTACAAAATCGCAATTTCTTATTTATCGTTAAATAAATGGCATGATATTGCTATAAAATTTTTATTTGAATCCTATAACATTAATAATCATAATGCGTTTGTATTAAACGATATAGCCATTACATACGAGCGGATTAAGAATCACAAAAAGGCTATTATTTATTATAAAAAGTATATTGATTTAGATCCTTTTGATGAAACAGCTTGGTTTAACTTGGCCTCGGTTTACGAAAACGAGTTAAATTATAAAAAAGCAATCGAATCTTACGAATTTTCAATTACTATAAATCAACGTTACCAACCTGCCTACTTAAATATTGCAAGTATTTACATTGATAACGACGAATTTATAAAGGCTATTAATATATATAAAGAATTTTTAAATTTCAGTGAACATAAACACGAAGTATACTGTTTAATGGGCGAATGTTATGAGCGAAATGCTAATTACGATGAAGCTTACTCATGTTACACAAAAGCACTTAAAATAAACGAAAAATTTGCTGATGCATGGTTTGGTTTATCTATGGTAAAATACGAAACAAAAGAATTTTTCGAGAGTTTGTATTTTATTAAACGAGGGCTTTTATTAGATGAGGATAACGAGGAGTATCATTTTGAATTAGGAAATATAAATTATAAACTAGAATTTTATACAGATGCAATAAAATCATACAAAAGAGCTATAAGTATAAATCCTATAGATATTGAATTTAGCTATACCTTATCTGATTTATACTATAAATTAAACGATATTGATGCCGCAATGGAAGTTTTACTAAAATCAGAACAGTATATTATTGATAGTGCCGAAATAAAATTTAGACTAGCATTCTATTACGCATTTATAAATAATACTATTGAAAGCAAAAGTTATTTTGAACAAGCATTAAAACTTGACAATTCAATTTTTGCAGAGATTCTCGAAAACTTTTCCGATATACAAATATCTAAATCAATTAAAGATTTTATAAAAAAACAAAATAATAATGAGTAAATACAATTTAAAATGTACTAAATGCAATCATATTACACCAGATTATAAAACATGGTTTGCAAATAATCAGAAATGCCCTGAGTGTGGTTCTAACTATTCAAAAGTTGAATATACTGAGGGAGTTAATGAATTAAAGAATATTATTTACGCAAAAGCAGGAAAATCATTTTTAGATATATATTTTGATTATTTACCTTTAAATGATAGAAAAAACATTGTAACCGAAGGAGAAGGACTTATTCCTGTTGATGATTGCGATACACTTACCGAACTTACTAAACGGACTGGATTAAAAAATACAAAAGTTTTTATTTACCGTAACGATAAAAATCCAGGTACAGGAACATTTAAAGATGTTGCAGCAGCATTGGCCGCAAGTATTTTAAAAGAAAACGGAATTAAAGAATATTGTATTGCTAGTACAGGTAACATTGCAACTGCATTTGCATACTATTTAGCTAAAGCAGGAATCTCATTATCGGTATTTATTCCTCAAGATGCCTTAATGGCTAACGAAGCAGAGGTTTCTGTTTACGGGCAAAGAGTATACAGGGTTAAAGGCGATTATGCAAAAGCTAAGAAAATTGCCGCAGAATATGCTGCAAAATATAATATATTAATGTCGGGAGGAAATGTAGACCCTGCACGTGTTGAAGCAAAGAAAACAATGGTTTTTGAGTGGATTCGTCAAATGGATACTTTCCCAACTGTATATATTCAAGCACTTAGTGGCGGAACAGGCCCAATTGCAATTGATAAAGCTCTTAACGATATTAAAAGCCTTAAATTAGTTGACCATTATCCTCGCTACATTATGGTACAGCCTAGTAATTGCGACCCAATGACACAAGCTTGGGAAAAAGCAAAAGCCAATGGTTTTCCTGAAGGCTGGGAAACCGACTATCCTATTATTGACAATCCTGTTACAGAGGTTCCTACCCTTGCTACTGGAAATCCTGCTACATACCCAATTATTGCATCGCTTGTAAAAAAGAGTAAAGGTGAAATTATAAATTTCGATGAAGCTGAAATTTATGATATTGCTCGCTTAGTAGCTTATGAAACTGGTGTTAGAGTCGGACCTGCATCAACAATTGCTCTTGGTGGTTTCTTAAAATCGTTACAAAAAGGCTTAATTAAAGATAATGACCTTGTTCTTATTAATGTTGGCGAAGGCGTTCGACGAGCACCAAAATTTAAAGAAGAATTAATTTACACTACTGTAGAAATTGATAGTATTGATGATTGTCAATTATTTAACAGAAACGATATTAAAGAACAGCTTTGGAATAAGTTTGATAAGTATATACTCAAACCTAAAAGCTAAATGGATTGAGTATATAAAGTAATTTTACAATAAAAATTTTATTTAAAAAGCCCTATTTAAGGGCTTTTTTTATATCCAAACTTTGTATTTATTAATTCGCAACCCATTATATTTGTTATTTAGAATAATTATAAATATCTTCGCATTAAAGTATTTAAATACTTAGATAAACTAAATAAGACATAATTATGGCAAAAGTAGTAGTTCTTGGAGCAGGTGTATCGGGTCATACAGCAGTAGCATTCTTAAAGAAGAAATTAGGAAAGAAGCATGAAGTTGTTATGGTATCACCAAATAGTTATTATCAATGGGTTCCTTCAAATATTTGGGTTGGAATTGGTCAAATGACTGTAGATCAGGTTCGTTTCAAACTTGATAAGGTTTATAAAAAATGGGATGTTATTTACAAACAAGCAAAAGCTATTTCTATCAATCCTGAGGGTGATAATGAAATTAGTAAAGGTTTTGTAACTATAGAATATGTTGTTGGAGATAAACAAGGACAACAAGAAAAGATTGATTATGATTATCTTGTAAATGCCACAGGTCCTAAATTAAATTTTGAAGCTACACCTGGCTTAGGACCTAACGGACACACTGTTTCGGTTTGTGCCTACGACCACGCAGCACATGCATGGGAAGAATTACAAAAATCATTAGCTCTAATGGAGCAAGGAAAACCTCAAACATTTCTTATTGGTACTGGTCATGCAATGGCTACTTGCCAAGGAGCCGCTTTTGAATACGCATTAAATGTCGCTTTTGAGGTTAAAAAACGAAAATTAGAACATCTTGCCGACATTATTTGGATAACAAATGAGTTTGAACTTGGTGATTTTGGAATGGGTGGAGCATTTGTAAAAAGAGGTGGCTATGTTACTCCTACTAAAGTTTTTGCCGAATCAATATTAGCAGAATATGGTATTAGATGGATAAAACGAGCAGGTGTTAATAAAATAGAAAAAGGTTTAGCTCATTACGAAACACTTTCTGGCGAATACAAATCGCAAGAGTTTGATTTTGCGATGTTAATTCCTGGTTTTGCAGGTGCCGGTATTAAAGCCTTTGGTAAAGATGGAAGCGAAATTACCGAAAAATTATTTAAGCCAAATGGTTTTATGACTGTTGATGCTGATTATACACCTAAAGATTTTGAAGATTGGAATGCAAGCGATTGGCCAGAAACATATCAAAATCCTGAATATAAGAATATTTATGCTGCAGGTATTGCTTTTGCTCCGCCTCATTCTATGAGCAAACCAATGAAAACAGCAAACGGTACACCTATGTTCCCTGCACCTCCACGTACAGGAATGCCATCAGGTGTTATTGGTAAAGTGATAGCTTTAAACATTGCTAATTTTATAAAAAAAGGTGCAACCGAGCATAAACACAAAGCAAGTATGAGCAGAATGGCTGCCGCTTGTATAGTTTCGGCAGGTTACGGAATTAGACAGGGAAAAGCTGCTACAATGACCGTTTCTCCTATTGTTCCTGATTGGGATAAATATCCTGAATGGGGACGTGATATAAATGCAACCGTAGGCGAAATCGGACTTGCAGGTCATTGGATAAAACTATTATTACATTACATGTTTATTCATAAAGCTAAAGGATATCCTTTCTGGTGGTTATTACCTGAATAAATAGCTTTAAAAACAAGCTTTGCAAAAAAACAAGAAATTTAAATAACAAATGGTTTGTTTACAATAAGTCTAGTGAAACTAAATTATAAATTAAAAAACAAAAAGATGAAACCTAATAATAAAGTACATAATTATAAAGACGAATATTACCCTCCAATGCCAACAGGTTCAACAAAGTTTTGGCGAAGTTGTTTTATATATCAACTTTATAAGTTTTTTGTATTAAATTATAAAATAATGAAAATGGTTGTAAAAGGACACTCTTAAAACACGTAGTATAACCAATATTAAAATAGATTACTCCATTTCTATTTTAACATCAATCATTTTCTTAACAGCAATAACACGCTTTAACCAATATTTTACATTTTGGTCATCACTACTTTGATGCTGAACACCACCTGTAACACAATGTATTAATTCTATTCTACCATCAATATTAGAATATATCATACCTGCATGATATGCTCTTTTTGCCGTTGGGCTAGAGCCAAAAAATATTAAATCGCCAGGTTGTGCATTACTTAAATTAATTTTTTCGCCAAGTTTAGATTGTTTGTTAGCATTGTGTGGCAACTCTATTCCTACCAATTTATATACATATTGCGTAAAACCAGAACAATCGAAACCTGTTGTATCAGTACCACCATATTTATACCTTACTCCTATTAGATTTTCGGCATTTTCTAATATAAGGCTTCTTATTTGAGCTAATGAGTCAATAAATTCAGGTTTATGTTTAACTACAATATAATTCTTGTTTGCATTTATAAAACAGTTAGTTGTGTCGTGAAAATAATCAGCTAATTTGTTGTGAAAATACATAGATTTACAATTGTCGTTTTCAACAAACACAGAAATTACATTATGTATTAAATCGGATAACTCGTTGTATTTATGTTCTGTTTTATTGTACTTTTCTAATTTAATTAATGATGATAATGTTTTCTTTAAATATGAATTTTGCTTACTATATGTTGAAGTATTCATAAACAACTGCAAATTAGAAGCAACAATATAATATTGTATTTCGTCTGATTTAGGTTGTTTTCTTAAAAATTTATTTGATTTAGTAATACATTTTTCATATTTCTGTTTTGCGTAAAGTTTATTAAGTCGCTTAGTGTATTTGCTTTGACTTAATGAGATTGAAGAAATACTAATTAAAAGTAAAAATATTGTTAATTTTCTCATATCGGTTGAAATTTGAAAGCTACCCTTTTATAACATATTTTTAGTTTAAAATATTGTGCGGTTTTTATTTTAGCACAAATTTATTAATATTTTAAAATTAAATTAATTGTCGTTAGCAACAAACAATATAATTATATTGACAAATCAAGTAACTCATACCTAATACCTTTATCCTCAATAAATTTAATTAAATCGGCGTAGGATATTACCAAACTCGCATTATCTACATTAGGGTGAAAACTTAGTTTCTTCTCTCCTTCTAATTCTTTATCAATAAATAATGTTGTATTATTTTCTTGGTCGAAAATTAAACCAAGTGGCGAAACTGCTCCTTGTTTTGTGTTTAGGTATTTTGTTAGTCGCTTATTGCTTGCAAAGCTTAGTTTACCTTGCTTTAACATTAGCTCTAATTGACGAATGTTTACATTTTTACTCTGCTCCAAAACTACAAAATAATGCTTTTTTCCTTTATGATTTCTCAGAAATACATTCTTGCAATGAGTAGCGTCAATATCTTTTTTGTGAATTTTAGCAAGTTCAATTGTTGGTATTGATGGATGTTCGATATACTCAAACTCAATATTAAGCTCGTTTAGTTTATCGTATATTTGTTGGTTTCCTTGCATTATGCAAAAATAAAATTTCTAACCACAGATTTATATGATTTACAAGATTTTTTTAGCATTAATTCAAACTTAAAATATCATTACATACAGTAGCATGGCAATCCCTTAAATATTAAAATAATTATTACATTATAAACTAATAACTATAAACTAAAAAAAGCCTACCACTCAAAAGCTTCAGGAACAAGCCATTTATTTTGAGCACGCATAACCTGTTCAATTACATCACGAACACAGGCTTCGCCACCTTTTTTATCGGAAATATAAGCCGAAATAACTTTTATTTCTTCCGCTGCATCTAATGGGCAAGTAGGCACTCCTACCCTTTTCATTACAGGATAATCTGGTAAATCATCACCCATATATAATATATCAGCATCAGTTAAATTATATTTTGCTAAAAACTCTTCATAATTTTTTACTTTATGATGCGATTTCATATAAATATCTTTAACGCCTAAAGCAGCAAAACGCGGAGGGATTGTTTCTGAGCTCCCTCCCGATATTATACATATTTTATATCCTTGCTTTATTGCGTGTTGAACAGCATAACCATCTTTAATATTTGTTGTTCGCATTATATCGCCAGAATGATGTAAATGCAATATTGCTTGCGAGAACACACCATCTACATCAAAAACAAATGCTTTTACTTTTACTAAATCTTCTTTAAAAAATGCCATTTTTTAATTATTACGTCATTGCGAGTATATCGTGGCAATCCGTTTAATTTAGCAGATTACTTCGTTACACTCGCAACGACGGGTTATTTTTTAGTTATTACCCAAAATTAGAGGTAAACCATCTTTACTGCTTCCAATTACAATTGTTTTTGCATTTGGCGATTTCGATAACTCAATAGTTGCCTCAATACCACGCATTTTAAGCAAACTAGAAGTTAAACTACTATTAATAATTTTATTAGCAGCAGCCTCTCCTTCAGCAGCAATACGTTTACGTTCAGCTTCCGATGTTTCTTTTTCAAGTTTAAAACGGTAAGCAAGTGCTTCCTGCTCTTGTTGTAGTTTGTTTTCAATAGCTAATTTAATTTTATCTGGTAAATTAATAGAGCGAATTAAAAGAGCTGTCATCTGAATATCGTTAGATTGTAATCTATCTTCTGTTTCTTTTTCAATCGAAACCTCAACCTCTTTACGTTTTGTTGAATAAATTTCTTCAGCAGAAAATCGTCCCATTACTTTACGTACAGCTGAACGAACTTCAGGACCTACTAAACGAGTTTTGTAGTCTAAACCAAATGTTTCGTGCAAATCGCCTATTTTAGCAAAAATAGGGTTAAAACGAACCGAAACATCTACGCTTATTGATAAACCATTTTTATCTAAAACATCCATTGTTTCCTCTGTCTGTTGTTCACGTACTTCGTAAACTATCATTCTGTTCCATGGTGAAACTACCTGAAAACCTTGAGAGTAGATATTCTCTTTATCTAATCCTCCTGAGAATTTCCTAAAAATAACTCCTGCCTCGCCTGGCTGAATTGTTACAAACATACTATTGCTAAACAATAAAATTATTACTATTAATACTCCTATCCCAATTAATACGGATATTTTCCCTTTGTTTGGGGTAATTGTTTGATACTCTTGATTACTCATCTTTATTTATTTAATTTGTTTTTCGTTTATTATTAGATACTGATTAATTTGCACCAAATATAAGATTAAATGAAATTAAAAATGACGTAATTAAAAATTAAATTATTAACATTTCATCTTTAATCTTTAATAAGTCAATTTATAATCATTAATTATTTCATTCTCAATCTTTAATCATTTTTATGTTATTTATTAAAATCAAAATTATCAATCCAATTTCTACGCATAGGAAGAGCTAAATCTTTTAGCATAGCAGCTTTTACATGAATAGAAAATGTATAACTTTTATAATTACCAAAAGGTATTAAATTTAAACTCATTTCCCAACAATGTAAATCTCTTACAAGATTTAATGTTGTATATGAAAGTTCATCTTTCTCTAAATCGTAACCCGAAGAAAATACAAATTTCCATTTTTTAGTAAAATTAATATTACCCGAAAAACGTAATGTTTGAGTAAGTTTATGTTCAAAATCCTGTATATCAGTTTTAAATAAATTACTCATTATAAGACTATAATCAACATTTAAGTTCCAAGGCATACTAAAATCAGAATAATTGTAATAGGCATTTATTGGTGTTCCTGTGGCTCGTGAAATATCTTCTTGTGTTTGTGTTATTGGTTCAGGAGTTTTACCTGGAGATACTCCATTAGAGTTTAGAGTTAAGCCTACTGATAAGTTCCAGTTTTCAATTCTTGCAAATCTATTTTTACTATCAATAAGGAAAGTGTTTATTTTATGCCCTAATGTATCAATATCGTAAAACGACATACTTGTACTAAAATTTAATCGAAGTTTCTTTAAAAGTGTTGAATTCGCCCTTATATTCAGAGGTGCCCAATTAACAGAATCAATAGCCAAATTATAAGCTGAACTAAAGTTTAATGAGTTTAACAGAGTTATTTTTTTACCTTTACCCAACGAATCGGCACGATTACGAGCTTTCATCTCAAAATTATTATTTAAACTAAGTCCGATACTACCATATTTACCCTGTGGTGCATTTCCATATATTCCTTTCCAAGCATTTTTTCCACCATCAAAAACTGAGTATTTAACTTCGGTACTATCTTGTTTGGTAAATGTTTGGTAATACCCATATTTTGGATCAGAAAAATCTGGACGCCAACTAAAACTAACCGAAGGAGTCATTGTATGCCTTATTGCTTGTATAAGTGGGTCTTTTCCAACAAACTGATACATTCCATATATTTTTGTTGTTAAAGGTAAGGATACTAAAAAATCGCCCGAACGAGCAAAACCATTAAGTGTATCTACCTCAAAATAATCGTACAAAGTATCTGTTGGAGTAATATACTCATCATAATAAGTACGGTTTATTGATTTAAAATACCACCTTTCGTTATATGTAAATGATGGACTAAAATTCAAGAATTTAAATGCTTTCATTGATGTACTTATAGGTATAGTATGCTTTAAACCATTTCTAAACTGGTCGAAACCTTCTTGAGTAAATATTGTGTCTTCGTGAATTTTTGTTGCAATGTTTTTAAAATTTGTTCGGTATGATAATCCAATTTTTTCGTACCATTTTGCTTTTCCTACCCTTTTCTTTTTCTTAAAAGGATAAATACGTGACATATTAAACGACATTTCAGGTAAAGTTAAATCCATATAGCCACTTTTATCGGCCTCGCTACTTGTGCTTTGCGACTGCCGTGCAGCAACATTTAAACTAAATGGCGAATTTGGGAATTTTAAACTATATGTTACTGCTGAGTTAGTTGAACCTGATAACCTGTCATTATAACTCATGCTGTTAAAAGCCTTAAACTTACTCGATCCCATATTTACTTGTGCTGTAAAACTACTATTTGGTCGTGCTTTTGGGTCTTGACGATGATTCCATTTAATCCAATACACTTCGTTTTCAGAATAATTTGGTTCGAAATCTTCACCAATTTTCATAACAGAATAGTCTATTTTAAGATTACCATTATATTTATAACGTTTTTTATAGTTAGTTAATCCTTTTACGCCCCACGAGCCATTTGTGTATAAATCAAAAAGTATTTTTGCATCAACATATTCATTAATATGAAAATAATAACCTCCATCGCGTAAAAAGAATCCTCTGGTTTCTTCTTCTCCATACGATGGAATAATTATTCCTGACGCATGTTTGTTTTGATCTGGAAAAATACCGAAAGGCAAACCTATTGGTAGCGGAATATCCTCAATAACTAAATATGCTGGGCCTGCAACAATTTTATCGTCGGGTATAACACGAGCTTTAGTCAAATTTAAATAAAAATGAGGATGATTAGCGTTGCATGTTGTAAACTTTCCATTTTTTATACAAACAGAATTATCTTGAAGTTTTTTAGTTTTTTTACTATGTAAATATCCTCCACCTTGTTCGGTAATAACTCCTTTTATTATTCCTTTTTTTGTTTCCAAATTATAACGGATTGTATCAGCATTAAACTCATCGCCACCATCTTTAAAAAATGGCTTACCTTTTTCTGTGCCTGTTGAATCAGTAATACCATGTGCAAAAATAATTTTTGTTCCCATATTTATGGAAATCATTTCGGCTTTTAAATTTATTGATTCATATACAACTTCGGCTTCACCATATAATAATACCTCTTGTGTTTCTAAATTAAAAATTATTGAATCTTTCGATTTATAATCGAATGGTGCATCTAAAGCATTTTTAGGTTTAGTATTTGCTACTTCATTATTGTTTATTAGTGTAGAATCGTTTATTACAATTGTGCTGTCGTTATATGTTATTGCTGTGTCAACAGTGAAACTTTGTACAGTATCAGCCGATATTAATATTATAGAATCGTTTGTTAATGCTTTTACAGAATCATTTTGATTTATTGTAATATTATTTTCCACTTGCGAATACACATCTGTAATTGAGGTGATTACAATAATTAAAATAAAAATATATCGTTCTAATTTAAAATACAAACTTTTAGTATTATTTTTGTAGTAATTTATTAAAATTGCAAACTTCAAAATTATATAAAATATTGCACTAAACATAATGAGAAATACCAGCAAACATAACTTATTCAGATTATTTTTATTAGCATTGCTAATAATTATTTCGTTTTCAACTTTTTCGCAAAATAATAACTCATCAAAAAAGAAAATGGTAGTGGTTATAGACGCTGGTCACGGCGGTAAAGACCCAGGAGCTATGGGACCAAAAGGTAACGAAAAAGATTTAGTTTTAGATGTTGCCTTGCAAGTAGGCAAATATATAGAAGAAAACTTAAAAGATGTTAAAGTTATATATACACGTAATACCGATGTATTTGTTGAACTATATAGGCGTGCTCAAATAGCAAACAAGGCTAATGCCGATTTTTTTATATCAATTCATGCAAACGCAAATAATAGTAGTAAACCTTTTGGTGCTGAAACATATATAATGGGACTTCATCGTTCGGCAAGTAACTTAGCCGTTGCAAAAAAGGAAAACTCGGTAATTTTACAAGAAGATGATTACGAAGTACAATACGAAGGCTTTGACCCTAACTCGGCCGAAGGACAGATAATTTTCTCATTATACCAAAACGAATATTTGAATCAAAGTGTTTTTTTGGCAGGAGAAATACAAAAGCAATTTAAAGAACGTGTTGGCAGATATGATAGAGGCGTAAAACAAGCAGGTTTTTGGGTGTTATATAAAACAGTAATGCCAAGTGTGTTAATTGAATTGGGATTTATCTCGAATGTAAAAGAGGCTACATATTTATTTAGTGAAGATGGTAAATCATACATGGCATCTGGTATATATCGTGCTTTTAAAAAGTACAAGCAAGAAATGTACGATAATAAAATACCTACAATTACTGATAAACCTGAAGTAAAAAAACAAGATATTTATTTTAGTATTCAAATAGCAACATCTAAAAAACAAGTAAAAATTAAACCTTCTAAATTTAAAGGATACAAAAATGTTTATGAATATAAAGATGGCAATGTTTATAAGTATTTTTATGGTAAAGAAACCGATTATGCTAAGATTGATATTATTTATAAAGATGTAAAGAAAAAATTTAAAGACTCATTCCCTGTTGCCTTTGTTGATGGTAAAAAAACATCGGTAAAAGAAGCTAAAACATTATTAAAATAAAATAATTGATAATTATTAATTACTAATTACTAATTGTTTCTATTTTTGTAAAAAATAACAAATAAATAGTATGGATATAGTATTAAGCGGTATAAGACCAACAGGAAACCTACATTTAGGAAACTATTTTGGAGCAGTTAAGAATTTTGTGAAAATGCAACACGAAAACAATGCATTTTTCTTTATTGCCGATTATCACTCGTTAACAACACACCCTACTCCTGCCGATTTACATGGAAATGTAAAACAGGTATTGTCGGAGTACCTTGCTTGTGGATTAGACCCTGAGGCTGCAACAATTTATGTTCAGAGCGATTTACCTGAGGTTGCTGAGCTATATCTACTATTAAATATGAATGCATACCTTGGCGAACTTGAGCGTACTACAAGTTTTAAAGATAAGGTTAGAAAACAAGCGAACAACGTAAATGCTGGGCTATTAACTTATCCTGTGCTTATGGCTGCCGATATTTTAATACACAACGCAAAAAAAGTTCCTGTAGGAAAAGACCAAGAACAAAACCTTGAAATGGCACGTAAATTTGCTAAGCGTTTTAACAGTATGTATAATGTTGATTATTTTAATGAGCCTGCTCCTTTTAATTTTGGTGACGATTTAATTAAAATACCAGGACTTGATGGAAGTGGTAAAATGGGAAAATCGGAAGGAAACGGACTTTACCTTATTGATGATGAAAAAACCATTAAAAAGAAGGTAATGAAGGCTAAAACCGATGCTGGTCCTACTCAACAAAACCAAGAAATGCCACAAGAAATTGTAAACCTTTTTACTATTGCCAATATTGTTTCGGAAAAAGATACTGTTGATTTTTTTAGAACAAACTATAATAACTGTACAATAAGATATGGCGACTTTAAAAAGCAGTTAGCCGAAGATATAAATAATTTCGTTTCACCTATTCGTGAAAAGATAATTGATATCCGCTCAAACGAAGAATATTTATCGAAAGTAGCAAAAATAGGTGCTGAAAAAGCAAGAGAAAGTGCTGCAAAAACAGTTAAAGAAGTTCGTGAGATAATCGGATTTAAATCATTTTAAATAAACAATATAAACAAATAATTAAAACTAAATATTATGAAAATCTTATTTTTAAATTTTGCATTAATTTTTGTTAGCATTCAGTTATTTGCACAAGAATTTGCACCAGTTGGTGCCGAATGGCATTACGATGAACAGTTTGCTTTTTCTGGCAATATAAATTACATGAAATTTACATCAGAAAAAGACACTCTTATTAATGGGCAAATTTGTAAAAAAATAACTAAAAGACATAAAATTGGCTGTAACGAAAGACCTGAAATTGAATATTTATATACAAATAACGATACTGTTTTTTTCTTAGATACTATATTCAATGAATTTCAAATTTTATATGTTTTTAGTGCTATTCAAGGAGAATCGTGGATAATAAAAATAAAAGATGAAAATCAAGATACCGACACATTAATTACTTTTATTGACTCAACTTCAATAACAAATATTAATGGTTATAATTTAAGAACACTATACGTAACCTATCATAAACAATCTGAAGAAGGGAACGCACAATACTATAACTCTGTTATTATAGAAAAAATTGGAGATACTAAATATATGTTTAATTGGAACTTATGGGGATCGACTTCAGCTTGTGATGATAATTGGACACAGGGTTTAAGATGTTATTACGATTCGTTAATTGGTTCGTATTCTACTAACATAGCAGACTCGTGCGAATACACTTATATATGGACAGAAATAAAAGATACCAAAAACACTAATGACATTTTCAAAATTTACCCTAATCCTACAAGTAATTTTATAAATATAGAAACAGATAATAACACTAACTATTCTATTGAAATACTTGATATTACAGGCAAATTAGTGTATTCAACTAAAACTGCATCAAATAAAAAAATTAAACTAAATAATTTCAATTCAGGTATTTATCTTCTCAGAATAAAAGATAATGACAATATTATAAGCTCAAAGAAAATAATTATTAATTAATTTGGTTTATTTGTGTAGAGTTGATTTATACTAGGTATATAGCTATATTTAGTAGTTAAAATGACTTTTTGTTGTTTGTTACCTGCTGTATTTATTAGTTATATTATACTTAAATTTACTTTTTAGTCTTTAAGTTATTTTGTCCTTTTATATTTTGTTCTACAATAATAAATTTTTTTTGCATAAAATCATTCAATTCATTAAATAGATTTTTGTAAGGTTGTGTTTTCCTGCTTCCAGATATCCCCCAATAATCAAGTTTAACAATTGTACTGCTATCTCCTTGTTCAAACCAAAACTTGAAATAATGATAAGGTTTTCCTAAAAATCCAAGAGTGTCTATTCCGTTGAATTTCTTATCTTTAATTAACGAGTTCTTGTCTGCAAGTTGGTTTATAAAATCTATTGAAATCTCTTTAATATTTTCTTCTTTCTGTTTGGCTTGAATTGTATAGCTTCCTGTATATCTCCCCGAATAAACGCAAGATGTCATAAGAAAGACAAGTCCTAACGGCAATATTTTAGATAGTTTCAAATATAGTTGTAATTTATAAATCATTGTATCCATTAATATGAGATTATAATTTCATATTTATTATTAAAAAAATCAAAAAATATCACTCTTCTTATTGTTGTGTTTATTGCAGGTAACACACCAATAAAAAACATTAATGTGTTTTATTCAAATTATTATTCCAATTCTCAAATATACAAAAAAGTATATTAGTTTCATAGCTTGTTAATAATTGTTAAGCAAAACAAAAATATGACATTTGTCATATACTATACATCTATATTATATTTAGCTTTGTTGTAAAACTTATTGCTATGAATAGAATACTATTATTATTACTGAGTTTCGCATTGTTTTTTAATACAAATGCACAAACAAAAAAAGCTAAAATTACATTTGATGAAGAACTTCATAACTTTGGAACATTTAAAGAAGAGGCTGGTTCTCAAACTTATGTTTTTAAGTTTAAAAATACAGGAAATGCCACACTAACACTAAGTGATGTAAAAGCATCTTGTGGCTGTACCACACCAGAATGGCCTCGTTCGCCAATAGCAGCAGGTAAAACAGGCGAAATTATTGTAACATATAATCCACATAATCGCCCAGGACCTTTCGATAAATCAATAACAATTAAATCTAATGCCAGTACACCAACAAAAGTATTAAAGATTAAAGGAAATGTACTTGCACGTAAAAAAACTGCACAAGACTTATATCCTGAGGAAATTATGGGCTTGCGATTACAATCAAAACATATAGCTTTTACTAAAGTTTATTCAACTAAAACTAAGCAAGAATCGATTGATATAATAAATACTACCGATAAGGATATGAAAATTGAATTTGAAAAAATTCCAAAACATATTAAAATATGGGTAGAGCCAAAAGTATTAAAGCCAAAACAAAAAGCTAAGATAATAGCAATATACGATGCAAAAATTAAAAACGATTGGGGTTTTGTAATGGATAAAGTTAGTATGAAAATAAATGATGAATCTAATGGCAGAACTCGCCTATCAATAAGTGCATCAATTGAAGAAGATTTCACTAAAATGACTCCATCGCAAATTGCAAATGCCCCTAAAATAACTGTTGATAACAAAGTTTACGACTTTGGAGCAATAAAAAATGGTGCAAAGAAAACTCATACTTTTATATTAACAAACAAAGGTAAAGCAGACTTAATTATTAGAAAAATTAAATCTAATTGCGGTTGTACTATTGCAAAGATTGACAAAAAAATAATAAAACCCAGAGAATCAATAAATCTTAAAACTACTTTTGATTCAATAGGCAGAAGTGGTAAACAAAATAAAAGTATAACTATTATTACTAACGACCCTAAAAACAACTCAATTCGCTTAAAAATTAAAGGAAACGTTCAATAACATAAAAAGTGTTAATATTATTGAAAATACTTTTTTATAATATGCTTTTTTATACTTTTGCAAGCTAAATAAATTGTAAACATTAAAAAAGAAAATACTATGTTAATGACAAACTTAGAGCACGTAGAAACAGCGGCTCAACACCAAGAAATAATTGAAAATAACGAAAATGTAATGATTTGCTGTGGACGTATGGGGCCAATGTGTGTACCAGTTTACGCCGACATGGAAGATTTAAGAGACGAGTATCCTAATGTAAAATTTATGGATATGGAATTTGATATTCCTGATGCTCACGTAATTAGAAATGCTCCAGAATGTGCAGGATTTATGGGATTACCTTTTACAATGTATTATAAAAATGGTAAAGTTGTAAAATCTACATCAAGTATTCAAACAAGAGAACAAATTGAAGAAATATTGAAAGAAGTTTATTAATTCTTTAATATACTCAATCCATTTAGTTTTTAGAGAATTTATACGGGTTTATTTTTTCTTTTTTAGAGTTTAAAATTTTAAGCATAGCTTGTTACGCTTACAATTTTAAGCAAATAAAAATGAAAAAAGAAAAAGTAGAAAAACCGAAAAGCTATTTGGATTGAGGATATACTCAATCCATTTAGTTTTCATAAAAGGCTGTAATATATTTATTACAGCCTTTTATATTTTTACTATTCCTTAAGTGAGAATTATACCAAATCTGATTCAAAACTGCCAATAAATAAATTGGAATATTTTTTTTGTTTTTAAGGCAAAAAATCTTTGCATAGCACAAGTTATGGAAATAATTTTTAACGGAAAATACAGAAAATAGAAACGATTTATATCGGTAATTTTGTTTCGTTTTTGGTATTAGCAACCATTATAAAACTTTAACTATAATTATGTTACGCCTGTAAATTAAAATAAATAGAAAAACCGAAAAGCTAAATAGTTTGAGTATAAAAATATAATTTTATCCTGTGTAGTTTGAGTATATTATTTGAAAATTAAAATTTTTATAATACCTTTATAAACAACATATTTATAATTTTATTAAACCACTTATTAATTTACTACAAACAAGTATTTAATTACTGAATAAATTTTATTATATTTGAAAATTATTTAGACTGGATAAACTTAATTAGTTCAAGAAAATGAGTAATAACAAGAAAAATAAAAATACATCACGCCGCGATTTTTTAAAGTCGGGGCTTTTTATTGGTGCAGCAGCTACAACAGGAATAGGTCTGTTTAGTTCTTTTACAACACCAAAAGAAACAAAAGGAGAAAAGGTTAAAGTAATGACTTCTGACGGAAACTTAGTTGAAGTTGAAGTAAATAAATTAGAAAAACCTAAAGTTCCAAAATTTGATTCAGCATCGTTAGATTTAAATGAATTGCAAAAACGAGGAAGAGAAGGTATTGCTGGTAAAAAATGGGTAATGATTATTGACCTAGCAAAATGTAGAAATGCTAGAAAATGTATGGATGCATGTCAGCACGCACACCATTTAAAGCCTGAGCAACATCATATTAATGTATTACAAATGCAAACAGACGAAAATTTAGCACCATATTACATGCCTAAACCTTGTATGCATTGCGACAACACTCCTTGTACAAAGGTATGTCCTGTTGATGCTACATTTAAACGTCAAGATGGAATTGTACTGATTGATAATGAGCGTTGTATTGGTTGCCGTTTTTGTGTTGCCGCTTGCCCATACTCAGCTCGTGTATTTAACTGGAGCGAAACAATTGACGAAACAAAAGATAATAAAGATACTTACGATATTGAACTTAATGTACCTCAGAAAAAAGGTACAATTACAAAATGTCTGTTTAGTGCAGACCGCTTACGTGAAAACAAGCTACCATACTGTGTATCAGCCTGCCCTAACGGAACATATTGGTTTGGCGATAGAAACGAAGATGCTGTTACAAACGGAACAACTGGCGAAACAGTACGCTTTAGCGAGTTAATAGAAAAAAATTCTGGATATACCTTAATGCCTGAACTTGGAACAAAACCAAGTGTATATTATCTTCCTGCAAAGGATAGAATTTTCGATTTCGATGAAGAAGATAAAAAAAGTCTTGAAGAAGAAAGACATCATAATCATTAATAATAACAACTAAAAAAATAAATATGTCATCTGAAAAATTAACAAAAGAAGAAGCAAAATCGCGCTTTGAAAAGATTGTTTCTGACATTACAAGACCTATGTCGCATCATTACGGTTTAAATGTGTGGATTTTTACATTACTTATGATATTATCTTTATTTGGATATGCTTATTTCATTCAAATTAGAGATGGATTAGGTGTTACAGGAATGCACGATTATGCCGCATGGGGAATGTATATTGCAAACTTTGTATTTTTTGTAGCTTCGGCTCTTATTGGAATGCTTATTAGTGCTGTTCTTGGTTTGTCTGGTCAAAAATGGATAATCCCAATTACCAGAATAGCTGAAATGATTGCCGTTGCATTTGCTATGATTGCAGGTTTAGTTATTGTTTTTGATATGGGACGACCTGATAGAGTATTAAATATATTTATTCACGGAAGAGTTCAATCACCAATTGTTTGGGATTTAACTGTTGTAACAACTTATACATTAATAAGTACTCTACTTTTAGTATTACCATTAATTCCTGATATGGTAATAATTAAGAAACGCTTAACAAATGCCCCAAAATGGCAAATAATGATATGGAATATGTTATCGTTAGGCTGGATTGGAACACCTGAACAATATAAAATTTTACATCGTTCAATTAGAGTATTACTTATATTAATTATACCTGTTGCTTTAATGATTCACACAGTTACATCGTGGCTATTTGCTATGACACCTCGTGTTGGTTGGGATAGCACTGTTTTTGGACCTTACTTTGTATCAGGAGCTTTTGTTACTGGTGTTGCAGGTGTTATTGTTGCCATGTATTTCTTTCAAAAAAATTATAAACTTAAAGATTATATTACCGATTATCATTTTAGCAAAATGGGGCAATTATTTGTGCTAGTAGCAATGGTATATATGTACTTTAACTTTAATGAATTTTTAGTTCCTGCATACAAAATGAAAACTGGCGACGACCACCACATTATGACATTATTTGTTGGTAGTTGGGCTGGTGTTTTCTGGTTTGCTCAAATTTTTGGTAATATTTTACCAATGTTTTTACCAATATTTAAATTCTTTAGAAAACCAATGCCTTTAATGATAATTGCTGTATTAGCAATTGCAGGTGCTTGGATTAAAAGATATATAATTGTTATTCCTGGACAATTACACCCTCATTTACCTATACAAAATGTACCTGATAGTTTCCACGTATATGTTCCAACAGGACCTGAAGTTGCAATAACACTTGGTACAATAGGTATGGCTATAACTATTATAACAATTTTGGCAAAAATTTTCCCTGTAATTCCTATTTGGGAAGTTGCTGAAGAAAAAGGTATTGACAAAGAAACTATTAACGAATAAACTCATAAATTATGAAATTTAATATATTAAATAAATCAATATTAACAGGTTTTGTTCTTTCTTTGGCTTTTTCGTTAAGTGCACAAGATGATTGGACTGTGCCTGCAAACGAATCTAGTAAAGTATGCCCTACTCCATTTTCTTCAACAATGAAAATGGATGGCAAAGATATTTACAACAAAAGCTGTAAATCGTGTCACGGCGATATAGGTAAAAATAATTTTGTACCCCTTGTTCCTGAACCAGGCGACCCCGCAGGTGAAAAATTTAGTAAAAGCTCTGATGGTGTTTTGTTCTACAAAATTACTAACGGAAAGGCTGCAATGCCTAAGTTTAAAGACCAACTTGGCGAAAGTGAGCGTTGGGCTGTTATTTCTTACATTAGAAGTTTTCATAAAGATTATACTCCTGCCGAAGGTGGAAGTGAAACAGCTACTGAAGTTGCTACATTTACAGGAAAAGATTTAAAACTTTTTGTTAATAAAGACCAAGTAAATTTAGAAATTACCACAGAAGTTCAAGGAAATGTTGATGGCGAAATGGTTCCTGCAAATGGTGTTCGTGTTGGTTTCTTTATTAAAAGAAACTTTGGACTTCTACCTGTTTGTGAAACTATTACAACTGATAATAAAGGTATTGCTAAAGCCATATTTCCTAATGATTTACCAGGCGATTCACTCGGAAACTACGATATAATAATTAAACTTATTGATGATGATGTATACGGAAAAGTTGAATATAAAGAGACTTTAGCTTGGGGTAAAAGCTTTGTTTATGATAACCCATTAAACCATCGTGCTATGTGGGGAAACAGAGGAAATGCACCTATATGGTTGTTACTATCTTATTTTGGTATGTTACTTGCAGCTTTTGCAGTTATTGGTTATGTGATGTTGCAAATAAAGAAACTTAAAAGTTTGGGTAAAAAATAAATTACTTATTCCAATAGCAGTTCTTAAGTACAACTCAAACCATTTAGCTTTTCAATAATTTATACGGGTTTATTTTTTCTTTTTTAGAGTTTAAATTTTTAAGCATAGCTTGTTACGCTTACAATTTTAAGCAAACAAAAATGGAAAAATAAAAAGTAGAAAAACCGAAAAGCTATTTGATTTGAGTATATTAATGAGTTTCCTCGCCACAAGCAGACGAAGTATAGTTTTACAAAAGAGAGAGAGAATTAAACCAAGACAGATTAAACAATATGTTTAATCTTGATATACTGTTTGTTATGTATGTTATTTGATTATACAATTGATTATACATAAGTGGCAATTCCAAAAATATTGCTAACTTGCACACTATTAGTAATATTTTTTTAAAA
>Ga0256827_10000667_pt1 | contig 21424 bp, 22 predicted proteins | sample CV84metaG_FD_185977 | JGI IMG/M metagenome (GOLD analysis project Ga0256827, IMG submission 185977) | Hydrothermal vent microbial communities from East Pacific Rise, Pacific Ocean - CV84 | ecosystem: Environmental > Aquatic > Marine > Hydrothermal vents | place: Pacific Ocean: East Pacific Rise... | reverse complement strand
ACTGTACTTTTACCGTTTCCTCTACTACCATATACCAAAATAGCATCATGCATTTTTACTTCATTGATATTATCAATATCAAAACCCATTTGTTTATATCTATCAACTTCATCAATTCTATCAGCAATTAGATTAGCTATTTTATTATAATAACTACCCAATAATATATGATTATGATTACCATCTTTTTGATGATATTTCTTTGCTCTTATGTTGCTTAACTCAATTACAATCCTTTTTTTCTCTTCGCTCATATTTACCCTTTCAATAACGATATGTTACTATTATAGACCTCCTATACTTAAAAATATATTTCATATTACTATTTAAGTTAATTATAATTACATTTATGAAATATAAATTTATTTTAATAAAAATATAGTTAAAATGTGTTATATTAAATAAAAAGGGGATACATTATGGATGCTATAGTAAAAAGTTTTGAAACTTTTATAAAGAGGTCTCTTTTACCATCATCTAGTTTTTTACTTTTCTTGATACTTTATGACTATTTTCTTAATGATGAAGAGTTGTTAGATCTGTTGAGATGTGTCAATTCTATGATGATGATAGTTGTTGTATTTATGCTTTTTATAGGATTGAGTACTATATTGAGTATAATTCATCAAGCTATTTATGATAATTTTTTAAAGGAAAATTTTGATGGTTTTTGTAAAAAATATCCTGATAATCTTTTTTTAAAAATACTTAGAAAAGATGTTCAAGAGGCTTTAGATTATCCAGATTCAACGGATTATATGCTTTATCATAAGATTAGAACTACATTAGAAAAAGATGATATTGATGCTAGTAGATATGTTGATGGTACAAAGGCTATTGGTATTACTTTTGTCTCTATGATGATAATGCTTATTGTAACAATATGTACTCATAAGAGCATATTATGTTTTATTGCTCTATTTCCTATATACTTTATTGGTCGAGAGCTCATCAAATCAAAATATCGCTCACGAGCTATCTTTATCTACAGTATCTACCTAAATAAGCAGTAAAATGAATATAGATCAAACAATTAAAGAGATAGAAGTTAATTTGGAGACGATTGCCAAAGATGTAGTATCCAAAAGGATAGCAGAGGAGAAAAATAGTCTCTTTAAAAAACTACAAGAGCAGTTTTTGATGGAGTTGGATTCTCCTTTGCAACATCAACCTAGATGGCATCAGTGGGGGATTGTTACACATACTCGTAAATTTATGCAGTTTTATGATCTCAAAGTTCAAGAGGATCTTCAAAAATGGGGTATATATGATGAGGTGAGAGATCATCTCTTGGTTGAGATCGATGGTATAGCCAAATCAAAGCTTATACATATTGGAATTTTGCTACATGATATAGGTAAATTTCAAAAAAATTATCTCCAACTACCAAATGGTGAGATTAGATATGGGTTTAGAGAGCATGAACGCTACTCATATGAGATTATCCATGGTGAGCTTTTCTCTTTTTTACATAAAACGCATCATTTGACTCCTGCTCAGATAGAGTACATAGCAATGTGTGCAAGATACCATTTTGAGTTGGGGATTGTACGAGATGTGGCTAAACGGTCACCTCATGGATATACAGTTGAGTTTGCTCACTCCAATAGATTTAGAGAGATAGTTTTGGATGCTATTTCTGGGTTTGGAGAGTATGGAGTGGAGGTTGGATTGCTATTTTTGGCTGACTCTTATGCCAAGAGTGATATAGAGTATAGAGATAGAACAGACCAAGAGATTATTCAGGAGTTGAGATCAAAAGGGTTAAGTATACTTTTGATAGATACGATTAAACAAGTAGAGATAAATGTAGAGGTTGCCAAAGAGTATTTTTCTATCCTCTTTGGTCTTGATTTGTCGCAACAGAGCCTATCTTCTTCAGAAAGTTGTCTGTCGATTTAAAACTATTTTCCTTTTAAAGCATCTCTTTTAGCTTTGGTAGATGCTCTAAGATCTTTCATCGATGCCTTATAGCTTTGACGACATGATTTTAGATCTTTGCCTTTTGTACTAGAGTTGACACAACTCTTGAATGTGTTGGTTAGTTCGATCTTTTTTGTGAGATGCTCAAGTATCATTGCCTTTCTTTGTGCAAACTTATCTCCACTCGCAGAGAGTAGGGTTGTTCCCATAAGTAGTACTATTGCTACTGTTTTTATAGTTTTTTGATTCATTTTTTTCCTTATTTATTAAATTTTTGAATTTTAGTGAGATTTTGTGTAGGAAATGTTAAAAATTAACAAAATTGTTTCTCCAAAAATGGAATAATTTGTTTTTTATTGAATCATCTCAATATAACTTTATCTGTTATCCTCTTATCCTCTTCTCCTCTCTGCTAATATCATTACCTCTCCAATCTTTAGGCAGTAGCTATCTATTTAAGCCCAAATCAGTATAATAAAATTAAACAAATCCAAAGAGCAAAAAGATGAAAAAGATACCATACGGCATAAGTGATTTTAAAAGACTAAAAATAGAAGATTATTTTTTTGTAGACAAGACTGACTATATAGAAAAAATAGAGAGTGAAAGTTCATCCTATTTAATGTTTTTACGACCAAGAAGGTTTGGTAAATCTCTGCTAATTGCTATCCTAGAAGCCTATTATGACACTTATTTCAAAGATGAATTTGAAGCTATTTTCAAAGATACCTATATCTTAAATAATCGAACCAAAGAGGCTAGTAGCTATATGGTCTTGGGATTTGATTTTAGTGCAGTGGATATTTTTGATGTCAATGAGAGTTTTAAACATCTATTACAACTAAAAATAGAGAGTTTTGTTCAGAGATATAATTTGGATATTAAATTCACACTAGATAATCCTATTGCAATGCTTAATAATGTTTTTGATTATACCAAAAAACATCATCTTAACCTATATATTCTAATAGACGAATATGACAACTTCGCAAACAGACTCTTTTTAAATAGTAGAGATGATTATCTAAATATTGTTACCCAAAAGACAGCCCCATTCAAGCAGTTTTTTACTACATTAAAAGCAGGTACAGCAGGAAACAATGCACCTATAAAACGAATGTTTATCACAGGTGTAACTCCCATGACCATGTATGATGTGACAAGTGGATTTAATATCGGTAAAAATATCTCACTTGACAGCCGATTTCACAATATGATAGGTCTAAATAGTAATGAGGTAGATAATGCTTTAAGAGATTTTGAGATAACTGATAAGGTAGATAAAAGGCTTTTAGAAGAGTGGTACAACCACTATATATTTAGTGAAGAGACAACAGAACCTATTTACAATACCGATATGATTTTATACTTTATAGATGAGTTTATAATACACCATAAGCTACCAAGAGAGATGATAGATATAAATATAAGAAGCGATTATAGCAAACTTAGAAGTATCATCTACACCAATAAAAAGCTAAATGGAAATTTCAAAAGCCTACAGACTCTAATTGGAGGAGGTAGTATACCAATAGCCAATCTAGTTCAAGATTTTAGTGCGTTGAATCTACACAAAGAGGATAACTTCAAATCTTTTATGTTTTATTTGGGCTTGGTCTCTATTAAAGATAGAGATTTGGATTTGAATCTATATATCCCAAATGAGACTGTCAAAAGGATAGATATTGATTTCTTGGCAAACTCTTTGGAGGTAGAGAGAGTTTTTGAGATAAATGTTAGCAGACTTCAAGAGCATCTAAAGGCATTTGCTTTGCGAGGAGAGTTAAAGGTTTTTGAATATCTAGCCACCAAGATAAAAGAGAACACAGGAATTCGAGACTATATCTATAATGAACAGACTGTTAAATCAATGTATTTATCTTATTTATCACTAAGCCCATACTATGTAATAAAAAGTGAAAATGAGTTAAATAAAGGGTTTAGTGATATTTTGCTAAAACCTCTAAATCCTTATGTTAAATATGTTGGATTGGTTGAATTTAAATATATAAAGAGAACCAAAAATCTACCATCACAAAAAAAAATAGATGCTCTTGTAGCAGAAGCAACAAAACAGTTAGATGAGTATGCAGAGGATGAGTTAGTTAAAAACTATATAAGAGATGGACTAAAACTTCAAAAGGTTGTTATTGTATTTTGTGGATGGGAGATGGTTTATATCGCGTAGGTTGGGTTAAGCTGAAAATGCAACTATCAATTAGAATATTATCATCTCTATTTTGCCTTTATTAACTCTTTGATATTTATTTTTTTCTCCTCTTTACTAATATCTTCACCATTTAATACTTTAGTAATAATATCAGGACGATAGAGCATTTTTTTTGCCTCTTCTAAGGTTAAAAATTCTGCTTCATGTTCTGCTCCGTGGTTGATGTGAAATCCCACATATTTTGCTCCACCCACACTGGCATTGTAGTAGCCACTAGGTGACCAAACGACCCACTCGTTATCTTTTGAGACAAAGAGGGTCAATGTAGGGGCGACGACTTTAGTCGTTGTAGATTTAGGGACTAAAGTACCTGCCTCTAGAAAAGACAAATCCCAAATTTTAATGGTCTTGTCAGCACTTCCTGAGACCAATCTATCGCCATCAAGTGCAATAGAATAAACCTCTCCTGTATGCCCCACAAGATTACCTACCTCTTTGCCTTGTTTGTTATAGATTTTCAGAAATCCATTGCCTCCACCACTGATAATATAATCTCTGTACCAACCATAACAGTTATGTCCAAGTCCATTGGTAAAACCTCTAATAATCTTTGCTACCTTTTGGCTACCTTTTTTTATAACCAATACCCCATTATTTCGTCTATAATTTCCCCCTTTGGTATGAGTCAAAGAGTAGTTATCATTAGTTGTGCTGATTCTATGGAACAGGGATTTACGTCCCTGCTCCGAGATTTGAAATGTTTTTAAGTTTATGGATTTTTGAAGTTTACTTTTTCCTTTTCTTGCAGTCCCTTCATTTCCCCAAGCAATTTTATCTCCCACAACACCTACACTCCAAACTATCTCTCCTACTCCTTCTATCTTTTTATCAATAGTTCCACTTTTTATATCCCATAGATAGATTTCAAAGTTATCTCCTCCTGCTGAGATGGCTGTTTGGTTATCTAAAAATCCTACGGCCATTGTATTATTGGTATGTTTTTTAAATGAGCTAACCAAAGAGTAACCTTTCTGGTTGTATATATTTACATTATATGGGCTATTAGCTGTTCCTACAATTAGATATTTACCATTTGGAGAGTATGATACCCCACTTGGCTTAGTCTCTAAATGGATAGTTTTTTTAATATTTAGAGTATAATCCATAATTATTATCTCTTTGCCTTTTCTACATAGAGCTATCTCTTTAGATGTAGTGGCTAAATATCTAAGCTTATCACTAAACTTTCTCTCTTTGACAGTCTCTTTTCTATCCATATCATATAGAAAAACTTTGTTATCATATCCAGCACTCAAAGCTAAATACTTTCCATCTTTTTTTATGATTTTAACAGCATAAATACTGTCTGAGTGAGAGGTTATGGTATCTTTTAGAGCAAAATTTTTCTCTACACTCCAAATCTTTGCTGTGTTATCTCCTGAACCTGAGATAAGATATTTCCCATCTTTGCTAAAAGAGAGGTCAAAAACTATATTGGTATGAGATTTCAGAACTTTTATAAGTTTGCCTGATTGGTAGTTATAGATTCTAATTCCACAAGCTTCACTTGGATTATTTAGAATTCCCCAAAATCCTACAACAACCAAAAACTCCTCATTGGGACTAAGAGCCATAGTAAATATCATTCCTTCTCTACCTTCTCCTATCTGTCCAAGGATTTTTCTCTTCTCTTTTCCTGTATGACTGTCCCACACCCTTATGGTTTTGTCATTACTTGATGTTATTATATCTTTTAATTTGGTTACTATGACATCATTTATCATTGCTGTATGCCCTTTGGTGTCTAGCTTTATGATGGTGTTTGAGCTATGTAGCAGGGTGGTTGTTAGGAGTATGAGGGTTAGGAGTAGGGTTTTTGGGGTCATGGTATTTCCTTTTTTTCTCTGTTTGAGATTTGAACCTGTAGGGACACCTCTCGTGGGTGTCCATAACCGTCGAAATTTCTATCTTAGACTCTACTAAAACTGTTTCTCCAAAAATGGAATAATTTGTTTTTTACGGCTCATTACTTTTGGAAGCCATACTTGATTGTCTATTAGAGTTATATCAAAAGCTTTTTCCACTCGGTTGTTATCTTCGCTTAGTGCTAATAGTTGAGATCCCTCTTGGATTATGTCTGTGAGAAGTAGGATGATAGTATCTCTATCTCCATCAGCTTTTAGTTTTGCCATCGCCTCAAAGAGTTCGGTTTTCATGTTGTCAAAGACGCTTAGATCTACTACTTCAAGCTGTCCTATTCCTACCTTGTTTCCACTCATATTGAAATCTTTGAAGTCTCTGAGTACTAGAGCCTCTTTTGTATCTGTTAGTACATCTGATTTGACTATAAACATCTCCATCCCTAGAGCTTTATAATCTTCTATCTCTGCGATCTGAGCTAACTCTTTACATGCTTTTGTATCCTCTTTTGTGCATGTTGGGGATTTGAATATGACTGTATCACTGAGGATAGCACACATCATCATCCCTGCTAGATTTTTGGGAATCTCTACTCCATAGTAGTCGAACATCTGCTTGACAATAGTGTTGGAGCATCCTACAGGACGAACCCACATCTCTAGTGGTGCAGAGGTAGATAGGTCACCTAGCTTGTGGTGGTCCACGATTCCCAAAATAGTAGCTTCTGCTATATCTTTTGGAGATTGTGAACTCTCCATGAAGTCGATGAGGTATACGCTTTGGTTGGCATATTCTGTTTTTAGTAGGGGTTTTTCAAATCCAAATCGATCAAGGATAAAGGCTGTCTCAGGGTTGATCTCTCCTTGACGAGAGGGGATGGTATCCTCTCCTAGTTGATTTTTTAGATAAGATAGAGAGATCGCTCCGACAATAGAGTCGGAGTCAGGGGTGGTGTGACCAAATATATATGTTGACATAGATATAGTTCCTTAATTTTTCGGAATTATATCAATAGAGTTCTTTTAATAACTTTTAAACTCTCTATAGATAAAGAGAGAGACAACTATGATCATCAAGATAGCACCTCCTGCTACTAGATAGGTCGCTTTTGAGTTTGCATCTGCTCCAAACATATATCCTAGCATGGTCATTGCGATGTTCCAGATGGCATTAGAGGTAAATATAATAGGGATAAACCACTTAAGCTCCATCTTGGCAATTCCTGCTGGGATAGAGATATACTGTCCTAGTCCAAAGCTTAGAGGAGCTAAAAAAACAGCAATTTTTCCATATTTACCAAAGAATTTTTTGAGTTTTTGGCTCTTTTGAGGATCAATAAATCTTTTGGAGATAAATCCTGCTAGATGGTAATTGATCAACGCACCTATAGTTGTACCTGACGCGGTAACTATCACAAGAGTTGCAATATCAAGCTTTCCTTGTGAAGCTAGGTATCCAGCAGGTAACAAAATGAGCTGTGTAGGTAGAGGGACAAAAGTCCCCACGACTATCATATAAAAGAAAAACCCGATATAGCCTATCTCAAAGATACTGTTGACAACACTCTCTAACACTATAACCCTCTATTCCAAAACAAAATCAACATTGACAGAGATTCCTCTCATAGGGAATTTGCCTCTAATAGAGTCGGGTATATCGGTAGGAAAACTCCTTCTTATAGACTCTTTGACTGCTTTTTGTAGTATTTTTGATGCTCCACTGGTGTGAATATTGATCGCTTGACCATCTCTTTGGATGTCAAATATTACATGTACTGTACCTTGAATTCGTCTCCGTTTTGCCTTTCTTGGGTACTCTTTATTTGCATAAATATCGCCTCTTATTTTTGTTAAAAATCTTCTCTTCTCTGCTTCCAAATTGACTTTTGGTGTAGGTGGGGCAGGTGGAGGAGGTGTATATTGGACAGGTGGGGGTGTCTCCACTCTCTGTTTTCTATAAGTTTGCTCTACCACTGGTTCACTGTAGACCTCTTCATAAATCTCTTCATTGATGATAGGCTGGGGTTCTACTACCTTTTTAGGTTTTGGCTTAGGCTTGGGTTTTGGTTTGATAGCCTTTTTTACTCTTTTTTTATGTTTTATCTTTTTAGGTTTAGGCTTATGTTTTTTTACTCTCTTCTTTTTTTTAGGTTTATGTTTTGGCTTCGGCTTTGGTTTTTTTATTATTTTTTTAGGTTTTGGCTTTGGAGGTACAATGATCGGGGTAGGTGGTATTACTACAGGCTTTGGCTTAACCTTTGGTGGAGGAGGTGTTATGACTGAAATCTTGATAACAGGCTCTTTTTTTGGATGAATAGGCTCTGTTGAATTTAGGAATGTTAGGTATAACATCCCTAATAAAGTGTATATCGTCAAGGCAATAATCAGTGATGAGCCGTAGCGAAAACTAGTCATTTTTGGTTACAATCCCCAAATTTTCATAGCTATTTTTTTTGAGAATATCAAGCAGAAATACAAACTCTGCAAACTGAGCCTCTTTGTCACAATATAGATGAATAGGTGTTTTTTTGTCATGAGTTAAAAGCATTTTTTCTACCTCTTTTTTCTCTATTTTATCTTTGTCAAAGAAGATCTCTCCACTCTTTTTAATAGATATCTTTAGCTCTTTTTTCGGTTTCTCTTTGATCTCTGAGCTTGATGTTGGTAGGTCAAGTTTGATCAATCCTGTTTGAATAAACGATGCTGTAGTGAGTACTATAACTAGTAGCACTAGCATAATATCGATAAACGGAACAACATTGATAGAGTCAAACTTCTGTGTCCGTCGCATTATCTACCCTTTTGGTGTATAACCCACTTGGTTAATAGAACTTCTACTTTTCTATTTAGGTGATTGTAGAAGAAGATAGCAGGTATAGCCACGATTAGTCCCATTGCTGTAGCTTTGAGTGCTAGAGCTAGTGAGGTCATAATATTTTTGACATCCATCTCACCTGTTTGACCTAGAGTATAGAAGGTGATGATAATTCCAAGAACAGTTCCTAATAGCCCAATATATGGTGCATTTGCTCCAAAGCTAGATATAATAGAGAGGTTGTTGGTAACATCAAGCTCTAGTGCCTCTTGTGTTGAATACTCTGTTATATCTACTCTCCAGTAAAATATAAGTCTCTCTATCCAAAAAAAGAGTACCAAAAAGCTCATAAATCCGAGCAGTCCCAAAATACCATAGTCTACAATTTCACTTAAAAGTTTTATATCCATTTTAATCCTTTTAGGAATTATATCGATAAAAAATGAGAAAAATATGAGAAAGATACTTATCTATTTATAATTATGAGTTTTGAGATCTGCTATATTATAATATGTTTTTTTTTATTTGTAAAAACAATATATCATATGAATTAAGTAGTTATATTAAAAGTTTTGCTGAAAAAACCTCTTTATAGATAAATATATTAATAGGCTTTGTTGTAAACTTTAAATTTTAGGAGATAATGGGTGAAAAAGTTTAACAAATTATGGTTTTTATTATTAATTTTACTGTTTACTGCATGTGGAGGGAGTGGTCCCTCTCATGATAATAATAGTAGTGAAGAGCTCGTCTCTTTTGCTGATGCGGAGATAGGTATTAGAGAAAACTTAGAAGGTGTTGGAGAAGAGGTATCTTCAAATTTCTCCTCTACACCTCCTATAACTAGTACTAGTTCTTCCGCTACTACATCTACTTCAACAGATGATAGAACAAGTGGCAGTGGAGCAGGAAGCGGTGGTGGAGGCAATGGTGGAAGTGCAGGTAGTAGTAGAGTTTCAGATACAACACCTCCTGTAGTTACACTCAATGGTAGTGCCTCTATTACTCTTATCCAAAATGCAACTTATATGGAACTAAATGCAACAGCTACTGATATAGTTAGTGGTAATGTCTCTTCTTCTATTGTGATCACAGGTAGAGTAGATACATCAGTAATTGGTACTTATACTCTAACCTATACTGCTATAGATAGTGCAGGAAATAGTGGAACTGCTGTTAGAAGAGTTAATGTTATTTCGGCTGTTCCTATTTTGGTAAACTCAACAGCTACTGTGGAGGAGAATGCCACCGTGGGGACAAAGATAGGAGTAGTTTCTATTAGCTATGTGGGTGCTAGTGCCATAACTGCTATAGCCTTAACAGGAGTAGGGAATGAGAACTTTACTGTAAGTGCAGATGGTAATATTACCATTAAAAGTGGAGCATCTTTGGACTATGAGAGCCGTAGAGAGTATAATTTGACTGCAAAAGCTACCAATAGCTCTGGCACAAGTGGAGCTATCAATGTATCTATCGCTATTACGAATGTTATCGACACTATTCCTGTATTGGTAGCACCTGTAGGAGTATCTATCTCAGAGAGTGTTGCTGTTGGTACAACAGTTGTGACAGTACTAACCAATGGTACTAATAGTGATGAGAATACAACAGATAGTTTTACTATTGTAAGTGGTGATGCTAATAGTGATTTTGCTATCTCTAGCACAGGGGTTATTACGACTGCAAAACCTCTCAATTATGAGACATTAACCTCTTACACACTTGTTGTAAAAGCGACAAATCATAAAGGAGATAGTGCTACAGTTGATGTTGTGATTACTGTTACGGATGTGATAGATGTAGTTCCTATTCTTGCCAACTCAACAGCTACTGTAGCTGAAAATATTGCGATAGGTACAGAGATTGGCACAGTGACTATTAATAGTATAGGAGATAGTCCTATCTCTGCTATTACTTTAAGTGGAGTAGGTAGTAGTGATTTTAATGTAACTACAGATGGAAAAATAAAATTAAAAGTAGCCTTAGATTATGAGACTACTACAGAGTATAATCTAACTGCAAAGGCTACAAATAGTGCAGGAGATAGTAGTAGTGTCAAGTTGGATGTCACTGTAATCAATGTGGTGGATAATATTCCTATATTGGCAACTCCCACAGCAGTCTCTTTGAATGAAAATATTGCCATAGGTTCTACTGTTGTAACTATATTTCCAAATGGTCTAAATATTGATCAAAACATAACCGATAGTTTTTCTATTGTAAGTGGAGATAACAATAATGATTTTTCTATCTCTTCTTTAGGTATTATTTCAACTGCAAAAGCTCTTGACTTTTCAACTACCTCAACCTATATACTAGTTATAAAAGCAACTAATATTGCAGGAGATAGTGCAACTGTTGATGTGGTTATAGATATTACTGGTAATATACCAGTCATTGATAATGCTACAGAGCAGATATATATCAAAGATAGTAATATATCAGCTTTGAGTTTTACTAATACAGGTAATCCTGCTACCTCTTGTAGTGTTTTACCCTCACTACCAGCAGGTTTAAGTATAGTTGTTAATAGTGATACTTGTGAGATAACAGGAACACCCACTATCCGAAGTGCAAAGCAGACTTACACTATTACTGCTTCTAATGCAGAAGGGGATGATAATGCAACAGTAGAGATACTTGTAAAAGAGGAGTTACCCCTGATTATCATTCGTATAAATTTTGATGACCATCAGTTCAATAGTGGAGCGGATATTTGGAGTAGTAAGATATTTGGCACAACAGAAGGAGAGCTAAATCACTACTACAATGAGATCTCGTATGGAAATTTTCAGTTTAAAAAGGCTGATGAGAGTGATGGCACAGCCAATGATGGAATCATAACTATTACTTTGAGTGAAGATCACCCTGATCCTCGTGGTGACAATAGAAAGATAGGCTCTTTTCAGATTAATGAGTTGAAAGATGCATTGAGTCTAGCTGATACATCTATAGATTTTTCTTCTTATGATAGAGATAGCAATGGTAAAATCTCTAAAGATGAGTTACAGATCATGTTTTTGATAGCAGGAGGAGAGAGTGCTACAGGAACAACTCCTGGGATTTGGGCTCATCAATCTGCATTACTTAGTGGAGATGCACCTACTCATGATGGAGTGAAATTGATGAGTGGTACAGATGGAGGAGACTACTCTCTGTTTGGAGAGAGACAAGGAACACATGATGCAACTATAGGTGTTATTGCCCATGAGTTAGGACATGCTGTGTTTGGACTACCTGATCTATATGATACAGATGGGAGTTCTGCTGGGATTGGTGATTTTGGTCTTATGGGTGGAGGAAGCTGGGGAAAAAAATCTGGGGACTCTTATGGTGGTCAAACGCCTGTCCATATGACAGGTTGGAGTAAGCTTCAGATAAATTTTGTAACTCCTAAAATTATTGATAGTGATACTATAGGATTGAGTATAAAAGGGACAGCATATAGTGATTATCAATTATATGCAATATTATCAGGAGTAGCTGGAGAGTACTTTTTATTTGAAAATAGAGATGCAAGTGGATATGATAGAGGATTGTACTCTTTAAATAGAGGAGGTGCTTCAGATTATTTCGGAGGATTATCTATTTTGCATATTGATAATAATCAAGCCAATAATCAAGATGAAAATCATAAACTTGTAGATATAGAAGAGGCTAATAGTGCTGAATTAGATGCCAATAAAAATAATAGAGGGCATGTTAATAATCTCTTCTTTAGTGGTAACTCTACAGAGTTTACTCCCACAACAACTCCCAACTCAAAAAGATATGATGGGGCAAGTTGTGGTGTTAGTATAACTAATATCTCCGCTACAGGTGCTACTATGTCAGCAGATATTGATGTTAATTAAAGGATAATAAAATGAAAAAAATAGTAATGATAGCGATGTTAATATCAGCAGGATTTTCTGTTCCTGCTTATCATGGAGATATAGAGTTCAAGCAGAGTGATGGATCTACATTTACGGGAAATCTAAAAGGAGATGAGTACTTCTCTTGGGTTGAAGATAAGTCAGGACATATTATCCAATATAATGATCGGTCTAAAGATTATGAGTATGGTATTATCGCAGAAGTAAATGGTAGTATAGAGTTAGTCCCCTCGGGTTCTAAAGTTGGGGCTTCAAATAGTAATGGATTAGCATCAGCTAGTTCTTCTGCTCCAATTATGGATCTCAATAGAAGTCAGATTTTTGAGATTTGGAAGAGAAAAAGAGCAGAGAGAGATCAAAAAAGATAATCTCTAACTCTTAATATATTGTTACTTAAACAGATCAGCCAATGCATCCGTATTGGTTGTCTTTTCGATCTCTTTTGGAGATTTATTGTTGTTATCATGACCTCTATCTGTGATACCTTCAATCTCATTGAGTTCTATAGTATATCCTGTAAGCATAGAGGCTAGACGGATATTTATACCACTCTTTCCAATCGCTTTTGCTTTTTGGTCGCTCGTGATGTTGACTAGAGCTTTTTTATCTTTTGGATTGGTGATTTTTAGACTCTGTACAATCGCTGGAGACAATGCTCTTGTTATAAAGATCTCTGGAACAGGAGAATACTCTACACAGTCTATATTCTCACCATTTAGCTCTCCACTTACTGCATTGATTCTAATCCCTTTAACCCCTACTGCTGCACCAATTGGATCTATATTTGGAAAATCAGTTTTGAGTGCTAGTTTTGCTCTTTGACCTGGAATTCTTGCTGATGCGATGATCTCTACAGTTTGATCTGCAATCTCTGGAACCTCTTTTTCCATCAGTTTTTCCAAAAACTTTGGTGCTGTTCGTGTAAGCTCCAAAAACATACCCATTTCAGGATCGATACTCACATAACGCAAAAGAGCTTTAACCGTATCTCCCATTTTAAATTTTTCACCCTTGATACGGTTTCTTTGGCTCAAAATACCCTTTAATTCACCTATCTCTATAAAAGTATTCTCTTTGTCATCAATACGGTTTACTGTCCCTATCATGACTGTGCCAACTTTCTCTCTATATTTGACGAATAGGTCTTGTTCCACCTGTCTTTGGATATGATATTGTAGCTCTCTAAATAGATTATGTGAAGCAGTTCTTCCATACTCTTCTAGTACAAATTCGCTTCTAAGTTCATCCCCTAACTCAATATCTGAACCATACTCCTCTTGAGCCTCTGCCAGAGATATAACAGCATCTGGCTCTTTTTCAAATCTCTCATCATTGTTCTTAACAACTGTGATAACCTGTTCAACACGATAATCTTTTTTGTTCATGTCAATGGTAGCCTCAAAGTGTGATGAATAGCTTATACACCTCTTTGCAGTCTTCACCAACGCCTCTTTAAAGGCATCTACAGCCGATTCTAGGGAGATATTTTTCTCATGAGCCATAGCTTCTATAATATCAACGATCTTTTCCACAACTACTCCTTTTTTATTCTATTAAACTTAACAATGTGTTACTAATGTGATTGAATTTATCTATTGTTCGAAGAGTTGAATTATAGCTAAACTTACCTTTAAGTAATATGGGTATAATAATTTTAAACATAAATATAACATATTATATATTATTATTAAGGACTAGAAATGAAATTGAAATTAGCAAGGGCTTCAATATCAGCGAAACCGAAAGTGGTTGAGCTATCGAAGATCGAGGATGATCTGGAGAAGAAGTCTATATTCTATTTTGATAAAGAGAACTCACACAAAGAGTTAAAAGCACTGATTGAGCATTTTGAGGAGAAGGAGTACTCCGTCTATATGCGTGAAGTGAAGTTTGGGTTAAATGATGATGAATTTATTTATGAGATTCATATTGTAAAATAAGAAGATATTAGAGATAAAGAGTTAAAATTTAATGAAAAAACTTTATATAGAGACCTTAGGGTGTGCTATGAATGTTCGCGATAGTGAACATATGATTGCAGAACTCAATCAAAAAGAGCCATATGCATTGACTCAAGAGATTGATGAAGCAGATTTGATTATTATAAATACATGTAGTGTAAGAGAGAAGCCTGTTTCTAAGCTCTTTTCTGAAATTGGTGTTTTTAACAAGTATAAGAAAAAATCTGCCAAGATTGGTGTGACAGGCTGTACAGCCTCTCATTTAGGAAAAGATATTATCAAAAGAGCTCCCTCTGTTGATTTTGTATTGGGAGCTAGAAATATCTCCAAACTCTCCAAAGTTTTAGATACTAGACATGCTGTAGAAGTGGACATCAATCATGATGATAGTACCTATGCTTTTGGTGAGTATCGGACAAACCCTTTTAAAGCTATGATCAATATCTCTATGGGATGTGATAAATCATGTACATACTGTATTGTTCCAGCTACAAGAGGAGATGAAGTCTCTATTCCTGTAGATCTAATTTTAGGAGAGATCCGAAAATCTGTTGCTACTGGAGCTAAAGAGGTGATGCTCTTGGGACAAAATGTAAATAATTATGGAAAGTATTTCTCAGCCGATCAAGAGAAGTGTAACTTCACAGGACTTTTACAAAAAATTAGTCAAATAGAGGGATTAGAGCGAATCCGTTTTACCTCTCCTCATCCTCTACATATGGATGATGAGTTTTTAGAGGAGTTTGCCAACAATCCTAAAATATGTAAGCAGATTCATATTCCTCTTCAAAGTGGATCGACATCTCTGCTAAAAGAGATGAAGAGAGGCTACTCCAAGGAGTGGTTTTTGAATCGCTGTGCAAAAGTGAGAAAGCTCTGTCCCGAGGCGACTATCTCTACAGATATTATTGTCGGTTTTCCAAATGAGAGTGAATCTGATTTTGAAGATACTATGGATGTACTTGAAAAAGTTAGATTTGAGCAACTATTCTCATTTAAATACTCTCCTCGCCCACATACGGCAGCAGCTGGATATACTAATCAGATAGAGAATATTATCGCAGGAGAGAGATTGACTAGACTTCAAACTCGGCATACTGAAATTATTGATGAGATAATGGATGCTCAGATGGATAGAGAACATCTCGTCTATTTTGATGAATTAAAATCAAATGGAAGAGTATCTGGACGAAGTGATGACGGAAAGCTCTTTTTCGTTGAGGGAAGTGAAGATCTTCTTGGAGAGATAAAAAGAGTCAAAGTTATTAAAACTTCAAGGGGTGCGTTGGATGGGGTTATAGTTTAGTGAGTAAGAGGAAAAATTGGCGTAAACATCTATTTAGAAAAATAAGTATATTAGTTGTTCCTCCCATTGTATTCATCTTTATGCGTCTTTTGTGGTACTCCTATCGAAAAAATTACCATTTTATAGATCCACCTATCGATGATCCGTGTATCGCAGTTACTTGGCATGGAGAGCTTCTTATCTCTCCACAAGTATATAGAGAGCTTAGAAAAGATCAACTAACCTCTGCGATTATTTCTCAGCATTTTAATGGAGAACTTATAGCTAAGGTATTATCTCTTTTTAATATTATGCCACTTAGAGGATCGACAAAGAGAGGTGCGAAATCTGTACTTATCAATGCGATCAAATCAATTAGAGAGAACTATACAATCATGATAACTCCTGATGGTCCAAGAGGACCTAGATATAGCATGAGTGATGGTGCGGTAGCATTGGCTCTTCGTTCTCATCTTCCCATTATGATTGTAAACTATCGACCTAGTGCATATTGGCAACTTCGTAGCTGGGATAAGTTTATTATTCCTAAACCTTTTAGTAGATTAGAGATATATCATCAAGTCATTACTCTTGACAATATGGATCGAGATCAAGCAAAAGAACATCTTCAATTAGCAATGAACAGCAACTCCCTATAAACATATAAAATATATATTTAAATCAATGCATAAAGCTTAATTAAAGATTAAACTTAATATTATTTTAAATATATATAAAACAGCAAATAATTAAATATAAAAAAACAACTATTAACATAAGCTGTTAATCATAAAAGGTTTGTTATAATCCTAAAACGGCTAGTTTAAAATAAAATATTAATTTTATAGATTAGGAGAATAAATATGAATAATCAAGAGCAGTATGTAACCATAACCCATTATAAAGAGAGAGAATTTTATTTTTTAAATTATGCTATTCAGACCAATGATGGTGTAATTCCAAAAGAGATAGAGCAGTTTCATGAGAGCGATAAGGTTAAGTTCATAGAACGAATTCGTATGCTCCAATCACAATATCCTAACAATCATATAGTATCTATATCTTTAGAGGCAAATCAGTTTGTAAGTCAAGATGATGATAGAAACAGAGCTACTGCAAAGGTCTTTTCTGGTAACTTTGTAACTCAAGACAATATAGATGTAGGAGATATACCTACCACACTATATTTTTCTCCTTTTACAGTACTCTATCAACAGTACAAAGATCTATTAGACGATAGACTGACTCTTCTTATTGGTCTCTTTGATAGAAAGCTCTTTATGATGTTTGCTACAGAAGATAAGATTCATCAGAGTTGGATAATAGGGACAAGAGGATTGTCTGAGAAGCAGGTGGCAGAGAGAGTATATAAGAGTATGCAAGCCTACTATAAAATATCTTATAGTTTTGCAGATCATATTGAGATGCTTGTATCTGATGAGTCTCCAAAACTATTAAAAGTATTGAGAGAAGAGCTATCTTTGCATATTGAACTCAATCAAAATAGTATCCATAATCTACTGCATCATATGGCAAGTGACCAAGAGATCGCACAGAGTTCATATATTAAGTCATTTAAAAAAATATCACTATTAGCTAGTGGTAATATAGATGATGTTTCTGATATTATAGATAATAGTAAAGATAAAAAACGATTTAGAAAAAAAGAGAACCTCAAAGATATTAAGATAAAAGAGAAAAAAAGATTAGGTCTCTTTGGCTCTATCAAGTCACTTTTTTCTAGTTCCAAGAGTGAAGATGCAGGATCTACAATAATTGCGATTATCCCTCTACTGGTTATTTTGGGAATTGGTGGATTCTTTTCTCTAAAAAATGCTACAATTTCAACTGCTCTTGCCAAAAAATCTATACAGACTTCAGCACATAAAACAAATATGGCTTTGGTAAAAGTTTCAGAAGGACTATTTAAATCAATTGGAAAAAATGCTGAGATTAAAAAGGCAACAATATCTACAGAAGATATGAATGTCAAAGGTATAGTTTGGGCTATTGAACCACTAAGAAATAGTCTAAAAAAAATTAATAAAAATGGAGTATATTCTATAAAACAGTTAGATAACTTTATGACAGAATTTTCATTTATCGTAACGAGAGAGAAATAGTAATGAGTAGATTAAAAACCCTATCCCCTTCAACCAAACTTTGGTTTGTCCTATCACTATTGGCACTTCTATTGTGGGTTATCCCTACGATGGTTTCATTTTATAAAAATCAAAAACTTTATAATCAAAAGGTATCCACATTGGAACTCTTGGACAAGAGAGAAAATGGTCAAATAGATGCAAAAACTTTTCACTCTGAGGTGTTCAAGGTAGATGCAAAGGAGTACTTTGATGAGGTTACAGTTGTCTCTGTAGAAGATAACTCATATGAGATTACTCTTATCTTTCCAAGAGAGAGTATATCTAAGTTTCACTCTTTCTTAAAAAATATATCTCTAAACTATAAAGTTTCAGTTCAGGATAATATTATATATGAAGATATTGGAACATCTTTTAAAGTTATAATGACAGTGAAACCTTTTTAGGTTCTAACTCCTCCTTATGACAGTAGCATCTAATCTTTGAGGGTAGTCGTGCCACACGACAAGCCTCTTTGTATCTTTTTGGCATCACCTCTTTGATATGAGGAGCGATGTAGAGTATATTGTCAACTACCTCTATTGCCCACAATCCTCCAATCACAATAGAGTTTGACTCTTTTAGTTCACTTCTTTGTCCTGAAGAGAGTAGGTATCCTAACTTTTTGAGGTATCTATCTATCAGACGAACTTTGATATTTTGGTTTTTTATCTCCAAAATATAGAGTTCTTTATGGTTAAAAATCTCTCTATATCCATCTAGTACATATGCTTTGTCCTCTTTTAGATAACTAAAGCTTTTTTGAACTCCTTTTCTATATTTTGAGATAAGCTCATTGGCAAATCGTTTTCTAAAGTAGTTTCTCTCATACTTCTCCTCAAAATTACTCTCATCGACAAAATATATATGTTGGTTCTCCTTCAAGTATGCTATAAGCTCCTCTTTGGAGTGGTGGAGTATAGGACGAATAAGGGTATAACTCTTTCGCTTTGAGATCTCATCTAGCCCTATTAGCTCACTTACTCCTGCTCCCTTTGTTAGACGCATTAGTAGCCACTCTAGCTGATCATTTAACTGGTGTGCAGTTATGAGGTTTTGGTACTTATTCTTCTCTATCAACAGATCAAAAAAACTATACCGAAAATCTCTAGCACTCTTTTCAAAGTTCTTTTCAAAGTGAGGTGATTGAGTGGTGTGTACTTTTATATTATATTCTTTACCCAAATTCATAGCATACTCAACCTCCTCTTGACTCTGTTTTCTCAATCCATAATCGATGATCGCAATATCAAAGGAGATCCCATAATTCTGTAGAAGAAAAAAAAGTGCAGAGGAGTCCACCCCTCCTGAAAAAGCCAATAGGTTTTTTTGTTGTTTTAGATGATGTATAATCTCTGTTGAGAGAGTTAGCATGGTGTTGTTTCTCCTTTGATAGCTATATTATTAATTATAATGCTTATACTTTTTTAACCCTCTATCTTCACAGATAAAAGATAGGCTTTTTGTGTTGTAGTGGTTTTGAAACTCTTCATATGCATCATCACAATCTTTTTCGTTATAGTGGTTGATGATTACCAATTTATCCTGCTTTAAAAAGAGTTTTGTACCCTCTTCATCCCACCAGTTTTTATTATTGTTATATGATTCATAGAGGACTCCGTCAAACTCTTCAAACCCCTTTACACTATTTTTTGCCATACACTTCATCCCCTTTTCATGAGTATAGTCACATAGAGTATTGATATATTTAGTTGCTTGATTTTGAGTTACCTCTAGGTTATACTCCTCTTTTGTCTCCTCATCGACCCAATCCATATTGTCAAACTCAACCCAATCTATACCCCAATCTGCCATCTTGTCTATTCTTTTTTTCATAACATCTACGATGCCTGTGGTGGTTTGGCTCACATAATATTCCCCCTCCCATGCATCCCATACTTTGGTCGTAAGATAGGGTTCAAGCTCTGCAAAATCATCTCTCCAATCCTCTCCTGTTCCTGCTGAGATATAACCACCTACTTGATTATTCTTCTCTTTGAGGTTAGTGATCTGTTCAGCGATTTCATCCATAAAAGGGTCTATCAAGACATATGCATCCTCTGCATTATCTACAATCTCTTCAATCTTATCTTCTTCAAAATTCTCTTGATAAGCTTGATTGTAGATGGCTATAGGCTCTTGTGTACCAATTATAGCCGTGGAACTCTCCTCCTCTTGGTCATCTTGGCTATTTCCACCACCTCCACAACCAATGATACTCATAATACCTATTATAATAGCAATTCTCTTTTTCATGATCTACTCCATTTAGTGACATTAAGATATATTACTAAAAAAACTTTACAAATAAGGATATACCTACTATTTGAGCCAATACAATCAGCCAATAAATTAGTTGAAATGACCCTTTGATGGTCTTGTGTCTAAAAAATTTTTGAGAAAATAGAGCCATAGGTGATCCTCCCAAGAGAGCAAGAGATTGAAGATTCCATTCAGGGATGCGAAGCCTATCCGTAGAAGATATTAATTTATCATATCCATAGAGTAAAAAAGTAGCAATATTTATAGAGATAAGATATGCAAAGAGGGGATGTATTGATCTATAATAAAATAGTACAAAAAGAGAAGCTGTAATAATAGCAGAGATAGATCCAAAGATAAAGTAGGGTGATTTTTCTGTTGCTCCTGCAACTACATAGATTGCTGAAGCCCCTTTTGGAGTTTTTTTTATTTTGAACTCTACCATTTGTCCTGCCATAAGCTCATCACTATTTTTGACCTCTGAGATATGGACAAAGATATGTTCTGGGTAGTCATCTGAGTAGATAAAACCATATCCTTTTTGAGTGTTGTAGTTTATCATTTTGCCTTGCATGTTGATCCTTTTTTCTTAAATCGAGTATTATACCAATTTATACCCTACACCCCAAACAGGAACAAAATACTCTTTATCTCCTTTTGGATCAATCTTTTTTTTGAGTCGATTGATAGTAACATTGATTGTTTTATCATGAAAGTTCATACTATCTTCTCCCCATATCTTATCTCTCAAAAAATCTCTCTGTAGAGTGATATTAGGACTTTTGATAAAGGTATGAAGAAGTTTAAACTCTAAATTTGTTAGCTCTATAGGGCTACCTTCAATAGTTAGACTTCTATTAGGGATATTTAGAATTAGATCTCGATGTTTGATTTTATTACTACTAGTTGCCCCTGATCTACGGAGTAAGGCTCTAACACGAAGTAGAAGCTCTTTTGGATTGAAGGGTTTAGTTATATAGTCATCTCCCCCACTTTTAAATCCCTCTTCTATATCTCTATCCTCATCTTTGGCAGTTAGAAATATGACAGGGATAGTGTATCCATAGGAGCGA
>Ga0256827_10000666_pt1 | contig 21467 bp, 18 predicted proteins | sample CV84metaG_FD_185977 | JGI IMG/M metagenome (GOLD analysis project Ga0256827, IMG submission 185977) | Hydrothermal vent microbial communities from East Pacific Rise, Pacific Ocean - CV84 | ecosystem: Environmental > Aquatic > Marine > Hydrothermal vents | place: Pacific Ocean: East Pacific Rise... | reverse complement strand
TACAGACTTGAAGAAAACACAATAGTAAATGCAGAAACTGGTTCCTCAGAAGGAATCCTTGATTTCTCAATTACTAAAACCACTTTCGCAATATTTATTACTGCATTTATTATGCTTTTAGTATTTATTTCTGTTGCAAAATCTTACGGCAAAAGAAGAGGTCAAGCACCAAAAGGACTTCAATCGTTTATGGAGCCTATCATTCTTTTTGTTCGTGACGATGTAGCTAAGCCTTCTATCGGTAGAAATTACGAAAAATATATGCCTTTCCTTTTAACAGTTTTCTTCTTTATTCTTATCTCCAACCTTATGGGTCTTGTACCTTTTTTCCCTGGAGGATCTAATATTGCAGGAAATATTGCTGTCACTATGGTATTGGCAATTATCACTTTCATTATCACTACAGCAAGTACCAACAAAGCATATTGGGTACATATAGTTAATATGCCTGGAGTACCTTGGTGGTTGAAATTTCCAATTCCTATTATGCCTCTAGTAGAAGTAATGGGAGTTTTCACAAAGCCTTTCGTATTAATGGTTCGACTTTTTGCAAATATTCTTGCAGGTCACATTGTACTTCTTGGTTTTGTAAGTATGATATTTATTTTTGGAGCTCTTAGCCCAGTTGGAGGTTATGCTGTTTCAATATTTTCAGTAGCATTCTCTATATTTTTGAGTCTGTTAGAAATATTAGTTGCTTTTATTCAAGCTTATGTATTTACATTACTTTCAGCATTGTATTTCGGTATGGCTAAAGTAAGTGATCACTAATCAATTTTAGAATTCTTTTATTAATAATCAATAACAAACATTTTTATGTCATTATTAACAATTTTATTAGAAGCCGGCATCGCATGGATGGGAGCCGGAATCGGAGCAGGATTAGCAGCAATTGGTGCTGGTATTGGTATCGGACAAATCGGTGGTAAAGCCGTTGAAGGTATCGCACGTCAGCCTGAAGCTGTAGGTGATATTCGCTCTAACATGATCGTTGCAGCTGCTCTTGTAGAGGGTGTTGCTTTCTTCGCTATTGTAATCAGTCTTTTGATTATCGTATTGTAAGAAAAATCATTTCATTCTTCTGGTCTCAACGGTTGGTTGAGACCGGAAGTTTTTAAATTGAATTATTAAAACAACAATATAAAACAATAAATTATGGGTTTAGTAACTCCCGGTATTGGATTAATTTTTTGGATGACATTAGTCTTCCTAACATTACTTTTTCTTCTTAAAAAGTTTGCTTGGGGACCAATTATGACTTCCATTAAAGAAAGAGAAATGAGTATTTCTACTTCTCTTGCTATGGCTAAGCAAACTCAAGAAGAGATGAAGCGTTTACAAGCCGACAACGAGAAACTTCTTAAAGAAGCTCGTATTGAGCGTGATGCTATCTTAAGCGAAGCTAACAAAATAAAAGATAATATTATTAACGAAGCTAAATCGAAAGCACAAGTTGAGGCTGACAGAATAGTAGAATCTGCTCTTGAGAATATTGAGAATGAAAAAAGAGCTGCTTTAACTGAAATAAAAACTCAGGTTGCTGAGCTTTCTATCGAGATTGCTGAAAAAGTTCTTGGAGCTGAATTAAGCGATAAGAAAAAGCAAGGAGATTTAGTTCAAGCACAATTAGAACAACTCAACTTTAACTAGAGTTTTATGAGCGACGCTAAAATATCAAAAAGATACGCTAAGGCATTATTTGAGTTTGCTCAAGAGCAAAAATCAATGGAAAGCATCAAGGCAGATATGGATTATCTATATCAACTTTGCGAAGCTTCTGATGATTTTGTGGGTATGCTTAAAAGCCCTGTAATCAAGATTTCTAAGAAATTAGAAATTATGGCTGCTGTTTTTGGTGATAAGCTTTCTGAAACTACAATGAAGTTTCTAAGAATTATCTCAAAAAGTAGAAGAGAAGATATCATTCCTTCTATGGCAGAGCAATTTGTACTTATGCACAACGATTTTATAGGTCTTAAGAAAGTGAAACTTTTCACAGCTACTTCTTTAGATAGTGCTACTAAAGAACAAATTACTAAAATTCTTGGAGAACAAACTAAGAAAACCATTGAACTTGATGAAGAAATTCAAGAAGACCTAATTGGAGGTTTTATCTTGAAGATTGATGATTTGCAATTTGATGCAAGTATCAAGTCAAAATTAAACCGACTTAAAAACGAATTAAGTCAACAATACTAAGAAAACAAATAACGAAACAATAAATACCAATATAGATATGGCAGATATAAAACCAGCTGAAGTATCGGCAATTTTAAGACAACAGCTTTCTGGATTTCAGAGCGAAGCTCAACTTGAAGAAGTTGGAAGCGTATTGCAAGTTGGCGACGGTATTGCACGCGTTTACGGACTTACAAATGTGCAATCAGGTGAGTTAATCGAATTTGAAAAAGCTAACATAATGGGTATCGCTCTTAACCTTGAAGAGGACAATGTAGGAGTTGTACTTTTGGGTGAGTCTGACTCAATTATTGAAGGTGATACTGTAAAAAGAACAGGACGTATTTCTTCTATTAACGTGGGAGAAGGTATGCTAGGTCGAGTAGTAAATACTCTTGGCGAGCCTGTTGATGGTAAAGGCGCTATTGAAGGCGAACTTTATGAGATGCCAATTGAGCGTAAAGCTCCTGGTGTAATTTTCCGTCAGCCTGTTGATGAGCCACTTCAAACTGGTATTAAAGCTATTGATGCTATGATTCCAATTGGTAGAGGTCAGCGTGAGCTTATTATTGGTGACCGTCAGACTGGTAAATCTACTATTGCAATTGATACCATCATCAATCAGAAAGAATTTTACGACAAAGGAGAGCCTGTTTATTGTATTTATGTAGCTATCGGACAGAAAGGTTCTACAGTTGCAAATACTGTAAAAACTCTTGAAGAGCATGGTGCTTTAGCATATACTACTATTGTAATGGCTACTGCTTCTGACCCTGCTGCTATGCAGTTTTATGCTCCACTAGCAGGTGCTGCAATTGGTGAGTATTTCCGTGATACTGGTCGTGCTGCTTTAGTTATTTATGACGATTTATCGAAACAAGCGGTAGCTTATCGTGAGGTTTCATTATTATTACGTAGACCTCCAGGACGTGAGGCTTATCCTGGTGATGTTTTCTATCTTCACTCTCGTTTATTAGAGCGTGCTGCAAGAATTATTGTTTCTGATGATGTTGCAAAAGATATGAACGACCTTCCTCCTGCTCTTAAAGATAAGGTTAAAGGTGGTGGTTCTCTTACCGCTCTTCCTATTATTGAAACTCAAGCTGGTGACGTTTCTGCATATATTCCAACCAACGTAATTTCTATTACTGATGGTCAGATATTCCTAGAGACTAACTTATTTAATAGTGGTGTTCGCCCAGCAATTAACGTAGGTATTTCTGTATCTCGTGTGGGTGGTAATGCTCAGATTAAATCAATGAAGAAAGTATCTGGTACTCTTAAACTAGACCAAGCACAATTCCGTGAATTGGAGGCTTTCTCTAAGTTTGGTTCTGACCTTGATGCAGCTACTACTGCTGTACTTGAAAAAGGTAAGCGTAATGTGGAAATTCTTAAGCAGGGCCTTCACAGTCCTATGACTGTAGAAGAGCAAATTGCAATTATCTACTGCGGTACTAAAGGTTTGGCTAATGATGTTCCTGTTGGGAAAATTAAGGAGTTTGAGACTGAACTAGTCCGTACTATGAAAGATAAATTTGCTGATGCAATGAATAATCTTAAAGCAGGAAAACTAACTGACGATGCTGTAAAAGCTATTGAAGAAACTGCTAAGAATATCAGCAAGAATTATAAAGCCTAATACAACAAATTAAATTGTCGATATGGCAAATCTAAAAGAGATACGAATAAGAATTAGCTCTGTAGAATCTACAAAGCAGATTACTAGCGCAATGAAGTTGGTAGCTGCATCAAAATTGAAGAAAGCTACAGATGCTATTACCACTATGCGTCCTTATGCTGAGAAATTGGAGGAAATTCTTCAAAATCTTAGTTCTGGTTCCGACAATGATGGAAATGTATATGGAGAGCAGCGCGATGAAAACAGAGTGTTGATCGTTCCTATTGCTTCCAATCGTGGTCTTTGTGGTGCTTTTAATACTAATATTGTAAAGCGTTCTTTACAACTTATCGAAGAAGAATATAAAGGAGCTGACATAAGCTTTTTTACTGTTGGTCGTAAGGTTACTGAGCATTTTACAAATCATGGTTTCAATATTATTGCTTCTCATGATGAGGTATGGAATAATCTGAATTGGGAATATGTAATTCCTATTGCTGAAGAATTGCTAACTGTGTTCAAAGAAGGTGATTTTGATAAGATAGTTCTTGTTTACAATCAATTTAAGAATGCAGGGACTCAAATAATAATAAGTGAACAATTTTTACCTGTACTTCCTGTTGAAAGTGATAGCGCTATCAATAGTGACTATATTATGGAACCTTCAAAAGAAGTAATAGTAAATGAGCTTATTCCTAAAACATTGAAAACTCAATTTTATAAAGCTTTATTAGACTCTTTAGCTTCTGAGCATGGTGCTCGTATGACAGCAATGCATATGGCAACAGATAATGCTACAAACTTAATAAACGACTTAAAGCTTACTTATAATAAAGCTCGTCAGGCAGCAATTACCAACGAGATTATTGAAATTGTAAGTGGTTCAAATGCTTTATAAAGTATAACTTAAAATATACATTTTCTAAAGGCTATTCATTATATGGATGGCCTTTTTTAGGCTAAAAATCTAAGCTCAAAGAAAAATAGAAAACAGGTTTTTCATGTACATAACCATTGGAAATACCCCAAGCCCAATCTGCACGCAAATAATATCCAAAAACTTGTGACCGAAGTCCAAATCCATAGCCAGCAACTATTGGGTCATCTTGGTTAATAATTGTAATTTTAACAGGGTCACGATAAATACTCTTTCTAAATAATGAGTTTTTATCGGTGAAAGGATTTGCGCCAGTCCAAGCAGTACCAAGATCAAAGAAACCAACAATCATAAAGTTATTCCAAAATGGTGAAGTAATAGGTTTCTTACTAAAATATTGAAAAGGAGGCAATCTTAATTCCGAATTTATCAAAAGAAAATTATTTCCATTTCTAATATTCTGAGTAAATCCTCTCATATTGGTTGCAATGGTTTGATAAATGAAATTCTGCTCCTGATCAACTTGAATATCCTTATTAAAATCAGCATTTATCCAATTATCAACACCGCCCATATAATATATTAATCGCTCAGTACCCAAAGATGTACTTCCTGCTACCCTATTTGCCCATACGAATGTCTTATGAATCTGGATATATTTTCTAAAATCAAACCCTAAAACAATTAGATTCTTATGTAGATATTCAAGTGGCTGATAATATTCACCCCAAACTTTGTACCTCGTTCCAAAAAGAATATTTACACCCTTATTACGTGATTTATCATACACATATTCTAGCTTTACAATGGCATTATTAAGCATCACGTCGGGTTCTGTAAGAGCTTTAGTATCTGTTGCTCTTGTAACAGTATTATCGTTTCTTAGAGCCATTGATAATCGTAAACCCCTAATATTATCAAAAGGGAGCCCTACTTTGAGATAAAACTCATGTATATAATGTGTTAAAATTCTATCTTCTCTATAATCATCAATTACATTTCTGTGAAAAGTATAGTCCTTATCAAGCCTATTTTTATAATCAGAAAATGTAAGAATGTATTCATTATTCCTGAATGAAGGATCAATCTTAACACCACCTACAAGTCTGTAATCTTCAAGCAAATCCATTACTCCAAGCTTAATAAAAGCATTAAATCCTTGGTTTAGGTAAATCGGTGATTGTGGATTGGTAAATGGCTGATATCCTGTATTAAGATAGTTGAAATCCACCTGTGTTACAATTTGAGAAACACTATATTCCACATTATACGGCCTTGAATTATAAGCTGCTCTAATAGCATCAGAAGGGCCTCGTTTTCTTGCAGCTTCTAAAGCTACTGCACTAGAATTATCCTTCTTAACTTTCTCTCCTCCAAAGTTATAATTATTAATATCGATATTACTTCTACTATTACTAGTATTAAACTCATCAGCTGTCACAACTCTAAATCTCTTCTTCCTAACCGCATTGGGGGTAAGCTTTACAACATTCTTTTTATTAATATTTGAAGAATCACCCTCCGCAATTTTTTTAAGGTATTTACGCAGAGCCTCTTCCCTAACCTCTCTTATGTGCATTCTATTAGAAATATCAGCCATATAAGCTGTCATTTCTAATTTCTGCCTATCATAATCCTCAAATTCAGGAATGTGTTTTACAAATATTCTAGTTTTTCCATTTACTTGTACAATTTCAGAATATTTATCAGCATAATTATTATAATCTTGTTCTATAATACTTGAGCTATAATTTGATACCGCAAAATAATTAGTAAAATATCTATAATGAGTTGTTGTATCTATATAACTAATAGTGCTATCAAAAGCTCCAACATAGCGATTATAAACTCCATTTTCATTGGAAAGCCATGCAAACTTATTATGAGCCACGGCCATCGGATAAACCTCATCTGCTAATGGTGTATTTGTTATCCTTTGCAATACTATACTTGGTTTAGTCAAATCATAGAAGAACAAATCATTATTTCTACTACCTCTTATGGTATCTTCTGCTATTTGGTGTGCTTTTTGTTCAATAATTCTCAAAGTATCATCCACACGATTAGAACTCCAAACAAGCGCAGTGCTATTATTCACAAATCTAGGGTAATAATCATCAAAAGCATCATGTGTTATCCTTTGAAACGAATTACCACCTAAACTATAAACATATATATCACTTTGCCCATTCTTAGTAGCTGATATTGCATATTTATTTCCTCTTTTATTATATGAAAAATCATGAACCTTATCAAACTGGTTTAGATATCTAATTCTTTTCTTTCGTTTTTTATAATCATAAATGGCTAATACATTATAGTTTTTCTTTTCATATATAATTGAAAGATAATTTCCTTTTGGCGACCAAGCAAGAAGTGGATAATGGTAGTCAACTTTCTCATCAAGTTTATACCCATACTTCAATATTTTTCGTTTTTTATTCTTCTCCAAATCGCGTACAATAACCTTAACCTTACCTAATTCATTGGTAGTATAAGCAAGATATCTACCATCAGGACTTATACGTGCTTGTGCGTATTTACGCCTTATTCTATTACGTTTTAGAGCAGGATCTATTGGTTGAGAAAACATCTCAAAATCTCTGCTATATCTCTTTTTATAATAATCGAGCCACTCCTCTAAGAGGCCTTTGTATGAGAGCCCAAGTACATAGAGAAAACCATTCTCAATATTACGATTTACCTTTGCCATATATACAACATCAGCAATTACTTTAGAACCATATTTATCCTCAATAAATTTCCAAATAGAATGACCAGCATATCGTTGTTGCCTACGATCTAATCGATCAAATTTTTCATATTTATTTGTTTTAATACCATCTCGAATTATATCATCCATTTTTGTACTCCAACTTTCCGATAAGTATGAAATAAGCCCATCGGTATACCAAGTAGGAAATGCAAGAAGAATAGAATTTTTTATTTTTGCTCCTGTGGAACCACCATACATTATCTCATTTAAATAGACTTGGGCGATACCTCTTTTTATTTGAAGTTCAAAATCATGATGTTCTCCATTAAAATAAATAAATACCTTATTATTTATTACATGGGTAACACCTCCCGTATTGTATTCTTCGTCAGTAATAAGTCCGATATTTGTTTCTTTAAGGTCAGAAAGATCATTAAATACAAGAAACTTTATCTTGCTATCTGCTGAAAAATCAAGTTTACGACTAATAACTTTCATTTGTTTATCAGCATAACTTGAGGCATATATAGCCAATGATTTACCTCCTTTATAATAATAGGTGTCAAAATTATTAAACCTAAAATAGCTCCATATTCTATCCTTGGTATACTGTATTCTATTCTTTCCAAAACTTTGTTGCGAACCAGTGTAAAACTGTGCATAAGAAGGCATTACAAAAATAATCAAACTAATTAATAGAATGATAATTAATGAATTCTTATGAAGAATAATAGTACTGATTTTCATATATATTTACAGTATAATCCGTAATTATTAGATTGTGCTAAAACGAACAAAGTTAATTATTATTTTTGCATTTTCAGCAAAAAATAAGAATTGGAATTTTTATCAAATACTATTCCAAATAAATCTTAGTTTAGCATAATATTATTATGACAATAACCTACTAACAATGACAGTACAAACATTTATTTTTAATTCCTTTCAGCTAAATACTTATTTAGTTTACGATGAAACAAAAGAAGCTATAATAATTGATGCTGGGAATAGCAATTCTCAAGAAGATGATGTTTTATTTAGTTTTATTAAAGAAAACGAACTAAGCATTAAAGGGCTTTATTATACTCATGCACATGTTGACCATATTCTTGGCAATAACTCTATTATTGAAAAGTATAATCTTAGTAGTACTGCTCATATTGATAGCATATTATTCTTTGAAACAGCTTCAAACTATGCCCCTAGTTTAGGTCTAGAAGTTAACGACCCAATATATCCAAAACTATTTATTGATGATGGTGATTATATTGAATTTGGGAATAGTAAGCTAAAAGTAATATTTACCCCTGGACATGCTGATGGTAGTTTATGTTTCTATTCAGAAGATGAACAATTTATTATTGTTGGAGATGTATTATTCAGAGATAGTATTGGCAGAACAGACTTACCAACAGGAGATTATGATGTACTTATGGATAGTATTAAAAACAAACTATTTACTCTACCAAATGGTGTAAAAGTGTTTCCTGGTCATGGACCTACAACAACTATTGGGTATGAGAAGATGAACAATCCTTTTATCAATTTCCTATAATGCAATAATTTTGTAATTGAATAATACTATCCTCCAAAATCCATAACACAATTATACTTATACACCTTATGAGGTTGTATGGAAACTCCAATATATTTGTATAATGGACTAAGTATATTTTTGCGATGGCCAAGAGATTGAATCCCTTCGTCAATCAGCAAATCCATTACAATATCATTAGCCATAAAATAACCATACTGAGCATTTTCTGCAAATTTTGAGTGTTTTGAGCGCTTTGCTCTATCTTGAAACTTTTTATGACCAGTTTTTCCTTTCTTTCCTGACCATACAGCATGTTCTTTTGCCAATCCATATATACGCTTATCAGGTTTAAATAAATCCTCATTCTTTGTTTTCATTAAGTCTGAAAATAGTGACTTAACATAGGGAGTATATTTAATTTGATTCTTCTCAATATACTCTTTCAGAAATGTTTTTGAAAATAAATCTCCATCAAAGCGAGCTAAATTACAAAGCCAAATAATATTTTTCTCTTCATTAGTTAAATAAGAAGTATTTTTTGCTGTATTTGTTGTTTCAATTACTAAATCATTCCATAAATGAAAAGGATAGTTTATTGTATCATGATTTTCGAATACCGATTGGCTTGATGATTCTATTGAAAATAGTACAATCAATAATGCAATTGCAGAGAGCTTTCTCATTTTAATATTAATTAAGTGATTTTATTTGAATGCTAAAGTAGTAATAATTTGACAATTAATTGCTAAAACTGTAAAATATTGGTTTTTATCTGAAGATTGATTGTACAAAAAAAGGACAAACGGGGAGTTTGTCCTTATCACTAAAATCACAGGTTGTTGATTGCTTATAAATTATTGCACAGTATATAGATACAATCAACATATATAGTTTGATAGAATTGGGTTCTATCTTTAAAAAACTAACACGGCAAAAGTACATCAAGAACAAATACACAAAAGTTAAAGGAATTAAACAAAGTTTAAAATCTGTTAAATTTGGGGGATAAACCATAATAATACTACCTTTGTAACTGATATGAATACACGACGCATTATTAGTATTAGCATAGCCATGGGGGTAGTAATGATTGGCTTATTAGTCATGCAAATGCTATGGGTTCACAATGCGTTGAGTATCAAAGAAACATCATTTAGCCATGATGTGCAAAGGTCTTTCACTAATGTAATGCATAAAGTAGTAGAACTGGAAGGCCTAGCTAATAAGAATAGGCTACTTAGAATGATGGGGACTCCCATACTTCCAAAAGGACCTAACCCAATAATTAAGAAAAGTAAACTCACAAAAAAATTTATTGACAAAGGAGACACTATTGTATTTGAAATGCGTTATCCTTCTGAGTTTAGCATTGTAACAGTGCTTGATAATCCTGTTTTTGATAATCCTGAATATACATACAAAAAAATTGATACTATTATCTTTCACGAGTTGCGAAATAATAATATCTATACGCAATACAAATTCAATGTATTTAATCAAAAGGATGGAACATTTATGTACCAAGACCCTAAAGTTAAAACAGATAAATACCTTAAACAAGCTTACGCATTTCCATTTATTTCTAATAGTGTAGACCAGAATTTGTTTTTAATGGTCTATTTTCCAAAAGAGAAATCCTATTTACTCAAAGAGATGGGGCTAATGCTATTTCTATCAATTGTAATCATTCTTTCAGTAATATACTTATTCACTTATAGTATAACTACCATAATTCGCCAATCGAAACTATCAGCACTTAAGAATGATTTTGTAAATAATATGACTCATGAGTTTAAAACTCCTATTTCTACAATTTCATTGGCCTGCCAAGCTCTTTCTGATGATGACATAGAGAAATCTCAGGACTTATATGATGCCTATATCTCAATAATTAAAGATGAAAATGATCGACTTGGAGCAATGGCTGAAAAAATTCTTCAAACAGCTATAATTGATAAAGGAGAACTTAAACTTAAAAATGAATGGCTAAATATACATGATGTTATACATGAGTTAATAAAGAGTAATGAAATAAAGATTCACCAAAAAGGAGGAGAATTATCATTGGATTTGGAGGCTCATCATCATATAGTAAATGCCGACAAAGTACATATTACTAACCTCATTTACAACTTAATAGACAATGCCCTTAAGTATACTGAAGCTAAGCCAAAAATAAAAATAAGCACTAAAAATGATGGTGATTGTTTATTAATATCAGTAAAAGATAATGGTATTGGTATTTCGAAAACTAATCAGAAAAAGATATTTGACAAACTCTTTAGAGTGCCAACAGGAAATGTACATAATGTAAAAGGCTTTGGTTTGGGACTGAGTTATGTAAAAGCTGTTGTTGACAAACACAAAGGATCAATAAAAGTAGAGAGCCAAATAAATAAAGGAACGACATTTTTTGTACATTTACCAATGGATTTTAAAAAGAATATTTGTAAACAATAATACTATGGAAAAAATAAAAATTTTACTTGCTGAAGACGATCCTAATTTAGGAAAAATACTTAAAACTTACCTTGAAGCTAAGAACTTTAATGTAGATTTATTTGCCAATGGAGAATTAGCATTATTAGGGTTTCACAAGAATAACGATTACGATATGCTTGTGCTTGATGTTATGATGCCTGTGATGGATGGATTTACTCTTGTAACAAATATCCGAAAACTTAATAAGCTTATTCCTGTGTTATTTTTAACAGCTAAGTCGATGGAAGACGATAAATTGAAAGGTTTTGAACTCGGTGCTGACGACTATATTACTAAGCCTTTTAATATGGAATTATTATTGGCTCGCATAAATGCTATTTTGCGTCGTAGTGGTAGTTTAGGTGATGATGAAGATAAGAATGAGTTTCAGATTGGAAAATACCTATTCAATTATGAACATCAGAAATTAGTTTGTTGTAATAGAGAGCAGAAACTTACTAGTAAAGAGTCTGAATTGCTTAAATTACTTTGCAACCATGAAAACGAAACCATGGATCGTAGAGTAGCTTTAAACAAAATATGGAAAGACGATAGCTATTTTAATGCTCGAAGTATGGATGTATATATTACTAAGTTAAGAAAATACTTCAAAGAAGACGAGAATATTAAGATTATTAATGTTCATGGAGTTGGCTTCAAGCTACTAACAAGATAAACATTAATTATCTTTATGAGCCTTTTGGTAGCATGTTCTACAAAGAGGCTCATAACTTTCTGTTTCGCCAAGCATTACAAGTTTATCATTGTGGACTGTTCGGTGCGATATATGCGCCAATTTACCGCAGCGCATACATATTGCATGAACCTTAGTAACATATTCTGCTGTTGCAAGTATCTGTGGAATTGGCCCAAATGGTTTTCCTTGAAAATCCATATCAAGACCTGCAACAATAACTCTTATACCCCTATTTGCTAGCTCATTACAAACGCCTGGCAGTTCGTCATCAAAGAATTGTGCTTCATCTATTCCAATAACTTCTACATCATTTGCAAGAAGTAAGATATTACTTGAAGTCTGAACTGGTGTAGAAATAATCTCATTCTTATCATGCGATACAACTTTTACTTCATCGTAGCGAGTATCTACGGCTGGTTTAAAGATTTCAACCTTCATTTTAGCAATCTTTGCCCTCTTTAAACGTCGAATTAATTCCTCCGTTTTACCAGAAAACATTGAGCCACACACAACTTCAATCCATCCTGCTTCCTGTTTATTATTTGTTGAATTCTCTAAAAACATTATTGTTTACATTGTTTAACTTTAGAATATCTTTACCATTGAAATAAATCCTCAGATACGTTAAAGGAATTAAGATATTTTTCAGTGGGCAAATTTAAGTAAAAGAACTAGCAATATTTTTGTTGTGAATAAATTTTTTGAAATATGAGTACAATTAACAAGGAACAAAGTTTGGAGTTGGCTTCTACCATTAAGAAGCAAGTAGAAATATTAGCTTCTTATGAGCAAAATATACCACAAATAGAAATTGATATTGTAAAGGAGAATATTAGAAGACTTTATGATACTATCACTTCTTTTCAGATTGTAGAGAAACCTACTCAATTCAATGTGCAAGTAGAAGCCATTGATGATGAGATTAGTAATTTGCTAGATGAAGCTAGTCAGATGTTTGAGCAAGAGAAAGAAAAACAAATAATTGAGCAAGAAACGGTTCTAGAAGAACAGGCTTTGGAAGAGAAGATTGAACCAGAGATTCCTGATGAGAAAACTATAGCTGAGGTACATGAAGAAATTAAGGAAAAGGTTGAGACTGATATTAAAATTGAGATTAAGAAGCCTGGTCCAAAAGCTAGTTCTGAGAAAGAATTGAAGGTTAAGCTTGAGCCTAAAGAAACTAAAAAACCACTTGGGGAAAAAACGGTTTATGTTTTAGATGTAGAACCTGATGAAATAGATGAAGATGAAGAGTTCAAAAGCTCAAAGATAATTAAGAAACCCATTAAAAGTTTAAAAGCAGGTATTGGTATAAATGATAAATTTATGTTTATCAACGACTTATTTGAAGGGAATGCCAAACTATATAATAAGAATATTAAAAAGCTAGATGCAAAAGAAAACCTACAAGAAGCTCTATATCTCTTAGCTGATATGAAAGATGAAAATTTATGGGATACTAGTGATAGTGTTTTTCATCAGTTTAAGATTTATATTGAAAGACGATTTATTTAAGCCAAAACTTCAAAATTATCCCAATCTAAACCAACGGTAAATTTATTTCTAAAATCGTCTAGATCATCGAATCTAAGTATTGCTGTTTGTTCCAAAGCAATATCTTGTTTTGGAGAGATAACATATTCTCCCTTTGAGTTTAGAATACAGGAGCTTCCTGCATGGTCTAGTCCATTGCCATCCAAACCTATTCTATTTACAGCAATTACAAACGACTGATTTTCAATAGCGCGAGCCACCAATAACGATTGCCATATTCTATCTCTAACCTTTGGCCAATTGGCAACATAAATTAAGGCATCATAATCGTAATTACCATTAGAATAATTATTCTTAGCAAATACCGGAAAGCGCAAATCGTAACAAATCAACGCTTTAATCTTCCACCCTTTTAACTCAAATATTAGAGAATCTTCACCTGCCGTAAAATGCTGGTGTTCATTTCCCATTCTAAATAAATGTCGTTTATCGTATTTCTGATAACTACCATCAGAATACATAATAATAAACCTATTAAAATACTGTCCTGCAACATCTACCATATAACTTCCTGCAATAGCAATATTCTTATCCATTGCTATCTGTTTCATCCAATTATGAGTTTCTGATTCTATTGGCTCAGAAAATAATTCTGGTTTCATCGAAAAAGCAGTATTAAACATCTCTGGAAGTACTACTAAATCACCAAGCTTTGATTTATTATCAATTAACTTCTTAAAATGATTAAGATTAGCCTGCTTATCCTCCCAAACTAAGTTGGATTGTATAATTGTAATATTTAAATCTTGCATAATATCTCCGCTGCTTTTTCAAGTGTATCATTGGTTTTTGCAAAACAAAACCTTAGTAGCCTATTATCGGTGCCATCATTATAGAAATACGAAAGAGGAATGGTGGCAACACCATGTTCGCGAGTTAATTTTGTAGCAAAATCTAATTCGTTCTCATCCGATATTTTATCATACTTAAACAATTGAAAATATGTACCCTTAGAAGGCAAAGCTGTAAATCTACTTTCTTTCATTAATTCCAAGAAATAGTCGCGCTTTTGACTATACATCTTGCTAATATCATTGTAGTTATTAGGATTGTGCATATACTGAGCTAAGGCTGTTTGCATAGGTCTATTGCCAGCAAATACCACATTTTGATGAATTTTTCTGAACTCAGCCATTAATTCTTTTGGAGCAATACAGAAACCTGTTTTCCATCCTGTAACATGAAATGTTTTACCAAAAGAACCAACTATAAAACTTCTACTTGCCAACTCAGGAAAAGCAGCGGCACTATGATGTTTCTCACCATCAAAAATAATATGCTCGTAAACCTCATCACTTAGTACAATAATATCGGTATTTCGAGTAATATTCTCTAGCTCATGCATGTCCTCTTTACTAAGAATACTTGAAGTAGGATTGTGAGGAGAATTAATAATAATAAGCTTAGTGCTTGCTGTAATTAATCTTGTAAGCTCTTTCCAATCGATGTGAAAATCATCACCCTTGAGCTTGGTAGTTTTAGCAATTCCACCATTCATTCTAACACCAGGGACATAAATATCGAAAGCTGGCTCAACAATAATAGCTTCATCTCCTTCGTGAATAATAGCAGTAATGGCAGAATAAATTGCTTGAGTTGCACCAGAAGTAATAGTTATTTCGGTATCAGGATCGTATTTGATTCCATAGTTATTCTCAAAAGCAATACTTACTTCTTCGCGCAATTCCATTAAGCCTTGCATGGGAGCATACTGATTGTTACCATCTTTCATTGCTTTGGTTACCAAATCAATAAGCTCTGGAGCAACATCAAAGTTGGGAAATCCTTGCGATAAATTTATGGCATTCACCTCATTTGCCAATTGGCTCATAATGGTAAAAATAGTTGTTTTTGCACCTGGCAGTTTGCTTTTTACTCTTGCAGAGAAATCAATCATAATTAATATCTAAAATAATAATGGTTGCGAAAATAATGAATAAATCACTTAGAACTATTTTTTAGTGTCAAAACCTCAGTACATAACAATTATTGGATTAGTCTAAAACAAAGTCGCTTTGCTCCAATAATTAGACGCAGATTTATATGATTTTTATGATTCTTTATTTTTCCAATGGAAAAATTTATCGTATTAATTAGTGTCTAATAAATCAACACAACTACCTAAATAACAACCTATTATAAGTATTGTGTTTTTACTATACACTAAGAGTCAAAACAATGCTCAAAAATCTTATCTGTAGCACCAAGGTTCTGTTTTACATAGTCTAAACAAATAGCACTCTTGGACTTAATAACACTTTCATTTGATAGTAGAGAATTCATTATTTTTATAAGTTCGCTTGAATTACTCACCGTAAAAGCACCACCAAGCTCTATTAAATCTCTAGCTTCTTTAAATTTTTGATAATTAGGCCCAAAAATCACAGGTTTTGCATAGCATGCAGCTTCTAGTATATTGTGAATACCTACACCAAAACCACCACCTATATATGCAATATCTGCATATTGATATAGGTAAGCTAACTTCCCTACTGAATCAATAATCAGAACCCTATTATTTTCCAAATTCTTTCCTTTTTCTAATTCAGAAAGTTTAATTGGGTTAAATAGCTTAAAATTATTTTCAATATTACTAATATGCGATTCTGTAACTTCATGGGGAGCTATTATTAGCTTAGTATTATCAGAGGATTCTTTTAAATAATCAAGAATAATGGCTTCACCTGGAGCCCACGTTGAACCTGCTAGCAGAACTTTACTCCTTTTTGTAAACTCTTGAATACATTTAAATTTCTTTGGGTTCAAAGTAATAGCATTTACCCTATCAAACCTAGTATCTCCAGTAATACTACAATTATTTATCCCAATAGAGTTAAGCAAATCTGCTGAAGTTTTATCCTGCACAAACAAATAATTAAACATTTGTAAATGCTTTCTAAACCACTGGCCATACCACTTAAAGAAATGCTGTTTTGGTCGGAAAATACCTGAAACTAGAAAAAGAGGAATTTTGCGATTATTAATTTCTCTAATAAAATTAAACCAAAATTCATATTTCACAAAGAAAACCATATTTGGTTTAACAATATCTAAAATATCTTTGGCATTAGCCTTTGTATCTATTGGTAAATAGTAAGTATAATCTGCAAGTTCATAGTTTTTTCGCAATTCATAACCAGAAGGAGAAAAGAAGGTAATTAGAATCTTATTGCTTGGTGTTTCTCTCTTTATTCGCTCTATTAAAGGTCTTGCTTGTTCAAATTCTCCAACAGAAGCGGCATGTATCCATATTATATTATCACCTTTGACCTCTTGTTTTATTTTATTCAAAAGCCCTTTTCTTCCTTTCACCCACAAATTAGCTTTTACATTAAATATTGATACTATATTTAATGCAATAGAGTATAATAAAATTCCTAATGTGTAAAGTGCTCGCATCTAAGGTCTCTAATTTCTTGAATTTTTATTAGTAATAATAATACTGTTGTGGTGCTTTCTTATAAAATGGAATTATCCAACCAAGTTTTATTGCAGTAAGAAAATCGAAATGATCTAAGCTTTCACCATTCTGCAAATCTGCATTATAGGTTCTCCTATTTTTAGTCCAACCTTGGGTTAGTTCAACACCTATATAGAAGTTCCAAAGATTTCTGTTACCCATATGTCGATAGCCAATAAACTGAGTAAGACTTAAGCCATTACTGAGTCTATCATACATTTTCACATATTCGCCTTGAACCTGAGGTGCAGTATTCTCTGTATTCTTAATTTGTGTTCTATACTGCATAAAGCCAACTCCTGCTTGCACAAAGGGTCCACTATTGGGATTTGCTGACCAAAAATCGAATTGATAGCCCGTAAACAACTGAATATTAAACCCTCTTTGATAAAGAAATATCTCGGCATATTGTCCATTTCCGTCAATTACAAAGCCTTTCTCTGTTTTAATATTTGAAAAATATGATTCTTCATTTTTCACATCTTCACTAAAATAATACTCAAAACCCACTCCTAAAATAAACTGATTTTTAAGTTTAAATGTAGCATCAGCACCAACAGCATGGTTGTTACCATAGGTTTTGCCAATATCACCAGATGCTAAATGATAAGAATAATTAATACCTAAAGAAGGAATAAATATACTGGAGTCTGAAATGCTTTTCTGGCTCCTAGCTACAAAGCTTAGAAACAGAAATGAAAAAAGAAAAAGGAAAAATTTGCGCTTTATCATTGTGTAAAATATAATTCTATGCAAAGTAACGAAAAGTATCTTTTATTGTTGTTATGGAATATTTAAATCTTGAGTTTAATTTTAGCCTTTCTAATTTATCCCTACTCATGATGATAAGGTTCATTTCTAAGAATACTCATTGCTCTATAGCATTGCTCCAATAGGATAAGGCGAATCATTTGGTGTGAGAAAGTCATTTTAGAGAGAGCAATTTTCTGATTTGCTTTGGCATAAACTTCAGTACTAAAACCATAAGGCCCTCCAATAATCATACATAAAGATTTTATTCCGCTATTCATTTTATTTTGGAAATAGTTTGCAAAATCTACACTTCTAAACTCTTTTCCTTTTTCATCCAAAAGAACTACAAAGTCTGATGAATCTAGTTTATCAATAATTAATTTACCTTCCTTTGTTTTTTGCTGTTCAATATTTAGAGCTTTAGTATTTTTTAATGCAGGAATAATAATTAATTCTGTAGGGAGGTAATTCTTTAATCTTTTATAATATATATCGCTACCAACTTTTAGATAATCAGCTTCTGTTTTCCCTACGAATATTATTTTTAGTTTCATTATTAATACTACTTTATACTTATAGCTCTAGTAAAGTCAGCAAGACACAAAGCCTTTAATATTTGGTTATCTGATTATGCAAATTAATCAATCCGATAGACCTTACTCATACCATCAACTTTTTGTAGTTGTTTTATAACATGATTAAGATGCTCTATACTAGTCACATACAGTATTGCTTCTCCATCAAATAAATCATTATCAGTATTTATGGAAAATGAGCGGATATTAATCCCTAATTCATCAGTTATAATACTAATTATCTCCTTAATAAGACCAAACTTATCGTTACCATACATCTTAATTCCAGTAAGTACCTGAATTGTGCCTTTTTCTCTCCACTTGGTTTTTACAATATTATTGCCATATCTCGACATTAACTCTGCTGCATTTGAGCAGGTAGTTCTGTGTATAGATATATTTTCGTCCTTATCAATAAAACCTATAACATCATCACCAGGAATAGGATTACAACACTCAGCAATACTTATTTCAGAATTATCATATTTCTTTGAAAGAAGAAGAATATTTGACTTTTTATCAAGTTTCTCTCTAATCTCCAAAGACAAATCCTTTGCCTGATTAGTTTTTCCTAACATTGCAAATGGATTCAAATATTTTTTCCAACTACTTTGGTCTTTTTTAAATTTCAGATAATTCTGTATATCATCCTTATTAATTTGTTTTAAACCTGTTCTATACAGAAGTTCATTTTCATTTTGGATGCCTAAAAACTTAATTAAAGAATCCAGGAAGCTCTTATTATATTCAATAGAAAACTCTTTGCAAATATCTTCAAGAATAATTTCACCTTCAAGTACTATTGATTTGCGTTTTGCTTTAAAATAGTTCTTTATCTGGGATTTTGCTCTTGCCGTATAAGCCCATTGCATCCAAGCTTCTTTTGGAGTCTGCTTACTTGAAGTCAATATCTCTACCTGATCACCACTTTTCAAAGTATGATTTAGAGGCACCAGCTGATTATTAATTTTAGCACCAATAGAAGTATTACCAATATCGGTATGAATGGAATAAGCAAAATCAATTACTCTAGACTTTTTGGGCATAGTTCTGATTTCACCCTTAGGTGTAAATACATATATCTCATCCGAGAAAAGATTAAGTTTAAAATCATCCAAGAAATCAAGTGCGTCGGAATCAGGGTTTTGCAAAAGCTCTCTAATCTTAGTAAGCCAATCATCCAAACCACCTTCTGTTTTCCCTTGTCTTACTGTACTTTGCCCTTTTACTATTCCCTTATATTTCCAATGAGCAGCATAGCCTTTTTCAGCTATTTCATCCATTCGCACACTTCTAATTTGTACTTCAACCCATTTACCACTTTTACTCATTACTGTGGTATGCAATGCCTCATAACCATTAGCTTTTGGAAATGAAATCCAATCTCTAAATCTATCATGCTTTGGGAAGTATATATTTGTAATTGCAGAGTAGGTTTTCCAACAATCTAACTTTTCTTCTTTAATACCACTGTCAAGAACAATTCTAACTGCAAAAATATCGTAAACATGTTCAAAGCTAACTTTCTTAGTCTGCATTTTATTCCAAATAGAGCTAATTGACTTATTACGCTGTAACATTTTATATTTCAGTCCCTCTGCATTCAAGCTTTTCTTAATTGGTGAAATAAAACTTGTGAAAAACTTGGTTCTATTAATCTGGCTACTCTCTAGTTTCTGAGAAATAATTCTATAAGCATCCGGATTTTTATATTTTAAAACTAAATCATCAAGCTCATCTTTAATACCATATAGCCCAAGCCTATGAGCAAGTGGAGCATAAAGAATACTTGTTTCAGAACTAATCTTAAGCTGTTTCTCTTTAGGCATCGATTCTAAAGTTCGCATATTATGAAGCCTATCCGAAAGCTTAATTAGTATTACACGCACATCATCTGCTAATGTAAGAAGTATTTTTCTAAAATTCTCAGCCTGAAGTGATTCACTTTGTGTAAAAAGACCAGATATTTTAGTAAGTCCATCAACTATTCTGCTAACTTTCTTACCAAACATTACATCAATATCCTTAATAGTATAGTCAGTATCTTCAACTACATCGTGTAATAAGGCGCTAATAATGGATGTTGTCTTTAGACCTATATCCTTGGTTGTAATAAGCGCCACCTCTAAAGGGTGAAGAATATAGGGTTCACCACTTCTTCTACGCATTCCTTTATGAGCATCAAGAGCAAAATTAAAAGCTTTCCTAATCTTTCTTTTTTTCTCAGGATCTGTAACATCACTATACCTAAGTATCTGGCGATATTTATTCTTGATAATTCTTAATTCATCTACCGAATATGAAAATTTATCTGTTGACTTTTTGCTCAAAACGTATTTTTATAAGAAAAATATTATAATATTTTAACGAAGCTAAGATACTATTTTTATACATATTAATACTCATATCATTATTATTTAATAGCTTTTGAAAAGATATCTATCTATGCTTCATTAATAATTTTTATCATAACTACAATTTAATGCTAATATTCTAATACATAATACATATATTTGCAACATATTGTTATAAATATATAGCATTTCTATATAACTAATTAGTTATAACAATGTCATCATTCTTGAAACCAATTTCGTATTAAGAAAAACGCAGTGTTAATGCTTTTTCTAACTTATTATAAGCTCGATTTAGTTCTAAGCTAATTTCAGATTATTAAATGACAATCAACTTTATTAAGGTATATTATTAACTATTACTATGGTCATTAATTTAGACTAGTATTATTTCATTTTATACATTATTTAATTAATTAATACAGTATTATGAAGAATCTTTTATTTTTATTAATAGCATTTTTAACTACAATAACTATTAAAACTAATGCTCAGAATTATGTAATTCAAGAAAACTTTGAGACATTACCAATATCTTTAACATCAAGTACTATTGGAGCTTCAGGAACTGGAGTATGGGCTATTAACAATAGAGTTAGCAGTCAAGGTGTCAAATCTGACTCTTGTACAGTTACATTAGGTGACACTACTTGGCTTACTACTA